>PDWI01000197.1_pt1 | contig 90889 bp, 71 predicted proteins | sample 1430891 | NCBI WGS metagenome assembly PDWI01 (sample SAMN01162508, study PRJNA174530) | Oral metagenome, whole genome shotgun sequencing project. | biome: Marine environment; feature: Marine mammal; material: Swab sample of the gingival sulcus; isolation source: swab sample of gingival sulcus... | reverse complement strand
TACGGAGCTGATGGTGTTTGGTATAGTGCTGTTACAAAGGCGTTGCCACGGGGAAGGGTGCTTTGTTTGGTGTTGTAACGAACCTATCCCTCCCTACGGGGCTTACCGGCTGTTAGCTATTAGCCTTTAGCTTGGGTTAATGGCAACGTTTACAAAAAGTTATCCCTCAACTTCCGACTTCGGTTTCCCGTCTTCGGTTTCCCGTCTCCCATCTTCCGTCTCCCGTCTTCCGACTTCTGTCTTCGGTCTTCTGTCTCCCGACTTCTGTCTTCCGTCTTCCGACTTCATTACCGTATCGCCGCATTGTCACATGATCACATTTAAAACAAAGATAATCGTGTGATTTTTAGATAATTGTTGGCTGTTAGCTATTAGCCTTTAGCTTGGGTTAATGGAAACGTTCACCAAAAGTTATCCCTCAACTTCGGTCTTCCGACTTCCGTCTCCCGTCTTCATTACCATATCGCCGCATTGTCACATGATCACATTTGAAACAAATATAATTGTATGATTTTCAGATAATTGTTGGCCTTTGGCTGTTAGCTTTTAGCTTGGATTAATGGTAACGTTCACAAAAAGTTATCACTCAACTTCCGACTCCCATCTTCGGTCTTCCGACTTCTGTCTTCCGTCTCCACTCTATCATGAAGGGCTATTTCAGGATAAATCGGGTGATGCTGCGGGTGAGTTTCCTGGGAAGGGGGAGGGAGGGATCTCCGTAGATGGCCATCTGTTTTTTATAGTCGTTGGTATTGCAGCGTTTGAGCGCGTGGTTCATCTTTCTGATGAGGACTAATTTACTCTCTTTAGCCTGACGGTGTAGTTGTTGTGCTTCTTTTTGCCTAACCTGGAGGTCCTTACCTCCCTGGATAATCAGGATAGGGATATCTAAGGCCTGGATCTCCCTGGAGGGGTCGTACTGGAACCAAGAGGTGAGATAGGGTTGTACCGAGGGGCGGAGAAGGTTCATAAGGGATGCCGGAACATTGGCGATGGTGTCACCATTTTTTACCTTTTCCAGGTAAGGCCCTACCATGGCTTTAACCTCTTCTCCCATATTTTGGGAGAGTTGTTCCAGGATTACCTGGTCGGCAGGTTGCGCGGCACCGGCAATGCTGATGTATTTTGTAACCATGGGGTTGCCCTGAGAGGCCAACAAGCCGATTAGGGCGCCTTCGCTGTGCCCAATCACCACAATTTCATCGTATTGGTGATGCATTTTTGCAATCCATTCCTTTAGATCTGTGACGTAGTGCTCAAAGCGCAATTGATGCTCCTCCATTCCTGCCATTCGGCTAGCGCCTATCCCTCTTTTGTCGTAACGCAATGATGCTATGCCCTTTGCTGCCAGTGCTTCGGCGAGCATCTTCAGGTTGTTACTTTTGAGGAGTGGCTGGTTGCCCTCTCTGTCGGTGGGGCCTGACCCGGGATGGATAATGGCCAGTATCTGCTTGGAGGTAGGTTGGGGGGGGATCAACAGGGTGCCATGGAGTACACCATGCGTTGTTTCCAGGGTGATCTCCTGCGCTGGGGATGGCGTATATAGTAGCAGAAAGAGGGAAGCGGTAAGAAGGATAAAACGAGTCATGGTGGTGGTTTTTTAGAGCTATAACACGCCTCAGGGGATGAATGTTTGATGGTGGGTTGTTCTTTTCCTGATACCAATAAGAAAACCCAAACCGTGCGAGCTACGGTTTGGGTTTCGTTGTTATCTATGTTGAATATCCGTCTATTGGGAAATTCGTTGAGTAAAAAACGGGGTTACAGGTTTTTAATCTCTGTCACCAGTTTTTGTAGCGAATCCTTGGCATTGCCAAAGAGCATTCGTGTTTTATCATTGAAGAAGAGGGCATTTTCGATACCCGCATATCCTTTCCCCATTCCTCGTTTCATCACGATAATATTTTTCGATTCGTGGGCATTGATAATGGGCATGCCGAAGATGGGGCTTGAGGGATCGTCCAGTGAGGCGGGGTTCACCACGTCATTGGCGCCAATGACGATTACCACATCTACGTTGGACATATCGGGATTGATGTCATCCATCTCGATCAATTTGTCGTAGGGAACATCAGCCTCTGCCAGAAGTACGTTCATATGTCCGGGCATACGTCCCGCCACGGGGTGGATGGCATATTTTACTTCAACGCCTTTTCCTTCCAGCAGGGTGTCCAGTTCATGGGCGATGTGTTGTGCCTGAGCCACGGCAAGGCCATATCCGGGAACGACTACCACCTTTTGGGAGTAGCTCAAAAGGATGGATGCATCGCTGAGGGTAATCTCCTTGATGGTTCCTTGTTCGCCTCCCTGGGCTGCACCACCGCCACCGAAGGCCCCGATGATTACGTTGAGCAAGGAGCGGTTCATGGCCTTACACATCAGCAGGGTCAGGATGAGTCCGGCAGCACCTACGAAGATTCCACCCAGAATCATTGCCTGGTTCTGATAGATAAATCCGGCCATAGCTGCTGCCACACCGGTAAAGGCATTCAGAAGCGAGATCACAACGGGCATGTCGGCTCCTCCAATGGGAAGCACGAACATAACACCATAGACCAGGGATAAGGCCAATAATAGATAGATGGGCCAGAGGACTCCTGTGGGTACTGTGGGGCAGAACACAATGTAGGTTCCGAACACCAGGGTGATGAGTAAGAGCAGAAGGTTGACATAGGTCATGAAGGGTTTCATAAAGTTCCCCACTTTTCCGTCCAATTTTCCATAGGCGATAATACTTCCACTGAAGGCCACAGCTCCGATAATCAGTCCCAGTACGGTAACCAGGATGGAGGATGTTTCTCCTGCGGAGGCATTGGGGTACTCCAACAGAGCGGCCAGGGCAGAGGCGGCTCCGCCAGTAGCGTTGAATAGGGAGACCAACTGCGGCATGGCGGTCATCTTTACTTTACGGGATACGATCCAACCAATGGCGGATCCTGCGGTAATAACCAATAGGATGACTATGACGTTGGCCAGGGGAATCCCGGCTCCTGAACTGTTCTTATGGAGTAAGAGGGTGGTTACCATGGCCAGCCCCATTCCTGTGGCTGCCCAGATGTTGCCTCGTCTTGCTGTGTCGGGGTGCGACAAGCGTTTCAGTCCGAAAACAAAAAGCAGAGCCGCAATGATATAGCTTAATTCCAGGAGCGCCGTACCTACGGTAAATGTTACTCCGTTCGCTGTTGTTAATACTTGATCCATCATGGTATGCTATTTTTTCTTTTTCTTAAACATTTCTAACATTCGATCCGTAACGGCGAAACCGCCCACTACGTTTAGGGTTCCGAATAACAAGGCGAGGATTCCCAAGACTAGTTCTACGGAGAATTGTGACAGGTCGGCATGACCCACCAGGATAATTCCTCCGATGATGATGACACCGCTGATGGCGTTGGCTCCTGACATAAGCGGGGTGTGAAGGACGGCCGGTACATTGGAGATCACCTCAATCCCCAAAAAGATGGCGAGCGCAAGAATGAAGATCGCCTCTTTATATTCATAAAAAAAAGTGAGTAACTGTTCCATCGTTATTATTTTGTTTCAAATGATGCTTTTACGCGTTCGTTATAAAGTTGTTTTTCGTGTGTAATGCACGTTCCCTTGACGATATCATCTTCGAAGTTGAGATTGAGGTTTCCCTCTTTGTCAATCATCAGTTTTAGGAAGTTAAATACGTTTTGGCCAAACATTCTACTGGCATCCACCGGCATGGTAGCGGGGTAGTTGGACTCTCCAATTACCTTCACGCCCTGATGGGTAATGGTTTTATTGTTCTGGGTCACCTCACAGTTTCCGCCGGTGGAGGCCGCCAGGTCAATGATGATGGATCCCGGTTTCATGGCCTCAACAGTTTGTTGGGTAATGAGTATGGGAGCCTTCTTTCCGGGAATTTGTGCCGTACAGACAATCACGTCAGCCTTTATGGCACTATTATGGATGGCCTCCTTTTGTTTTTTCTTAAACTCTTCGGTTTGCTCGACAGCATATCCTCCTGCAGCAGCGTCTTCAGCTGCTCCTTCTACCTCGACAAACTTTGCACCAAGGCTCAATACCTGCTCTTTTACGGCGGAACGCACATCAAAAGCTTGTACTTGTGCTCCTAGTTTTCGTGCAGTGGCAATGGCTTGTAGGCCTGCTACGCCCGCTCCTAAGATCAAGACATTGGCCGGGCGAATGGTTCCCGCAGCGGTCATGAACATGGGGAAAAAGGTGGGCAGTTGCATGGCTGCATCCAGAATGGCCTGATACCCCGCAACGGTAGCCATTGAAGATAATATATCCATGGCCTGTGCACGTGTGGTACGTGGGATGAGATCCAGACTGAAAGAGGTTAACCCTTTGGTAAGGAAGAACTGGGTGATCTCCTTGTTGGAGAGTGGGTTGAATGCACTAATCCATAGCTGTCCGGGCTTGATGCGCTCCAGCTCTTCTGTTCCGGGGGCCTGGATCTGCAGTAAGACCTCTGCGGTATCAAAGATCTCCTGTCGTGATTTGATCGTTGCTCCTGCTTTACGGTAACTTTCGTCTGACGCAAAGGCCAACTCTCCGGCATGCGTCTCCACCAGTACGTTTACCCGTAAATCCGTGAATTTTTTCACGATTTCCGGGAGTAGCGCTACTCTGGTTTCTTCGTTTTGTTCTTTTAGTAGTCCAAGAATCATGTTGTTCGTATTTATTGTTGCAATTTATGCCCTGATTTTTTTTGTTGGGAGGGATTGTTTTTTGTTTGTGGTGTAACCGATAAGGTGTTTTTTATTTAAAAACAAAAATATGGGGAGAAGAATGCTATTTTTAAGATGTTTAAAATCAAAGTAATAACATTTTTTTCTCCCGTTAATTTCAGGGAGTAAAAGTATAATTTTTTTTAGTAATCCCTGCTTTTTTTTGAAGAATTTGTTCCCCTTGTATCTCTTCCTCTTTTCAAGGAGAGAACAACTGCTTTATGGGAGGGGAATTTTGGGGGTGAAGCTTTTGTTAATGTCTTGAATATGATTTCCTTATCTTTTCTTTGATAGGAGCGGACTCTTCCGATAAGAAGAACTCCTGTGTGGCCTCGGGTAGCAGATGCCAGTAGAGCTCCAACTCATTATTTTTTATGGCATTTCTTATTTTGGAAGCACTAATATACTCCTCCTCTTTGTTGATCACCTCCTTTTTTCGATCTATAGGGACAAATTCGATCCCTGCCTTGGGGAGTAAGTCGCGCATGGCTTCGTTGTAACCGGCAGTTGTTTTGCAATAGTTTTCCGTGCCCACATACCGCTTTTTGATACAGAGCTGAGGGGCGATGTAGTCGCAGAAGATTCGAATATCCAAGCGCCCCTGGCAGTCAACAATCTCTTGTTCGGCAACACCCTTTAAAAAGTATTGGGGGAACGTTTTGCCTGATACAATATAGTCGCCCCCGGGAATCATAATGACATTTTTTAGGTGTGCTGTCCCCTTTTTTAAGATTTTCCATCGTACCTCGAAGGGAAAAACAGAGAGGTCTTCTTGCACCACAAACAGGTAAACCCATTCATTTTCAGAAGCTGCTTTTTCAATGAGGAACTGATGTCCTTTGGTGTAGGGATTACAGTTGACGACGATGGAGGCTATCTGGTCTGTTTGAGCCTCTTGTTGATACTTTTCCCGTATCATTCGTTGGTACTTTTCAATACTGCTTGTGCCATATTCCAACACAGAGAAATAGGGCTCAGATGTGGCAATATGCTTAAATCCCAATCCTTTAAAAACAACGACGTTGCGAGGCTTTGTGAAGACAAATACCGTTTTATAGTGGGTGATGGCCTTCTCTGTAAGTTGAGAGATGATCATTGGAAAAGCAGCTGTCTCCCTGTATTTGGGAGCCACTGCAACGTATTTAAGCACATTCTTTTGGATCGATCCCGTGCCGATAATCTCATCGTTGAGATTGTAGAGAACAATGGTCTCTTCAATGGATTGACGGTCAAAGTTAAATCCTAATTCTGTCAAAAAACGGTCGACCAATTTTACGTCGAAGGGATTATCTAAGTCTAAAAATTCTTCTCTATAATCGGTATTTTCAACTAACATAGTGGCGCTATTTCCGGTTTTGCACTATTGATGGGGTAAAGGTAAAAAATATCTATAGGTAGGCTAAACTTTCGAAGGTATTTTTTGTGTTAGAAGGTATTTTTTTGTGTCTTCGTCCGTACGTTATCTAAAAATAGGCTCACCGCAAGTAGGTCGGCAGATCCACCCGGAGAGATCTTTTTTGTTGTACAAAATGCCATCAATTCCCCATAGGATTCATTTTTTGTTAAATCTTCATTACCCTGTAAGGTCTTTAAGGACTTCTCCTGGAGGAGATGGAGTGTCTGGGCATCACTTCTAAAGAGGATGTTCGTATCGTTATTGATAGACATGATCTTTACCAGTAGGCGTTTGCATTGGTTTTCAAAGTGGGATTGATCCCGGTAATCGGTTGAGGAGAAACCGATCTTTTTCATAAAGGGAGTGACCTCGTGGAAGAAGGTTGGAAGTCCCTGTTCCACCTCTTTGCGGATGCCTCCGGCCAACTCTTCCCCGAAGGTATTGAAACATTGCTCTCCGTGGGAGCGATTTTGGTTTGAACTACCTTTTAATTCCCGGTTTACAAGCCCTTTGTTTAGTGTTTGTAGGGTCTCCTTAAATACGGTTTCATCGAATGTTCCTGTTTTTTTTAAGGTATAGGCCATGGTAAAGAGGGAGAAGGTCATTAGAAAGATAACTCCTTTCTGGGTATTAACTCCTTGAGTGGTGAGAAACATATCTTTCTCCATCTCCAGTCCGGAGATTCGCAGTTGTGTTAAAACCGCTTGCGGTTCTTTTCCGTTCCACTGGTATCCCCTGATTGCCACCCGTTGAAAATGGGGGGTGATAGCCGAAGTGGAGGCCAAAAAGGTGTGGAAATTCATATCCTGATGTGAACCGCTGCTTTGAGGAGAGACCAGCCCCGGTTTGTGGGGTAAGGCAACCTCTGTGAGAATGGCCCAAAGAGCTGTAGCAGCCAGTTGTTTACTGACCTGTTGTTCCGCTCTTTCTTCCAGAAATTTCTCCATCTTTTCCCGTAAGTGTGCTCTCAGCTCCTCATAGCTGTGCGTTTGGTTTCGCATGCAGTGTAGGGCAGGGGTCTCTTTGCAGATAAAACAGGTTTTTTGTTTGTGGGAGGAGATGGCATTGGCTTTACCATCAAATAGGTCTACGTCCAGGAGCCTTCCCAACGGATGTGTTTGTTCGAACGCTTCCAACTTCTCTTTAAAGAGGGGGAGTTCCTGTTGTTTTGCCTGGAAGGGAAAAAAAGCGATGTCCCCCGCTTCATCACAGCGTACGATTACCTGTTTTTTGTCTACGGGAATGCGTAGTGCCACCAGGTAGTGTGCTAAGTCGTCACGAACTACCCTGAAGGTTTGAGTGATCCTTTCATCGCTCTTGGGGTATCCGGGAATATTAAAGCTGATGCTGATGGTAGCATTACCCACCTCTCCTGATTGCTGTCTTATGCGTTGACGTTGCTCTTTAGCATTGAGTATTTTGTGTAGTATATCGTCCATCAGTTTACTCTCCACAGAAAAAAAGGGATGAAAGTATTTTATGGAATAAACTGGCTTATTCGTTTCGTTGTAGGTAATTAGCAATTAGTAATTTGAGTTCTGTAGATCCTTGAAAGGCGTTTGTCTGTAAAGTCTGACTCGCCCCCTTCGTCTATGTTTACCTTCAAAGATCGGATCATTTACCGTAGTCCCCTCTTTTCAGCCTTTGCAAGCCTTGAATTTGAATGTTTTATAGAGACGCTGCTCAAAACCTTAACCTTATGGACAGACACCAGATGGGGTTGACTGTATTTATAAAGAAAAAAATTATAAGAGCTTTATAGGGTTGATTTAGAATTAATTACTAATTGCTAATTACGGATTGTTAATTATTCCTCTATTTGTTTAATTACATCAATGATGGTTCCATCTCTATACTCAACTACAGCTACCACTTTGTCTTTGTATTTGATGGGTTGGGGGTCTCCACAGATCGCGTGAACCTCTTTTTCGATATCTGCTATGGGGCGAATAGGTAGTGAGGTTTTGGAGAGTTGTTCCATGAGGTCTTTTCTCAGGGGGTTGATAGCGATTCCTCTTTCCGTAACTAATACGTCCACCGATTCTCCTGGTGTCACCACGTTGTTGACTTTTTGTTTGACGATGGGGATTCTTCCTCTGAAGGAGGGGCATACCACGATGGTCAAGTGAGCTCCGGATGCGGTGTCTGAGTGTCCTCCTGAGGCTCCTCTGATGCTACCGTCGGAACCGGTGATTACGTTCACGTTGAAGTTGAGGTCAATCTCAAGAGCGCCCAACACTACCACATCCAGCTTGTTGGTTACACAACCGCTGTTGTAGGGGTTGGCATACAATCCTGCTGAGATCTCTACGTGGTTGGGGTTGTTAAGCAGTGAGGAGCTTACCGCTGCATCGAAACTCTGTACGTCGAAAATGGCTTTGAAGAGCCCCTCTTCAAGCATATCTACGCCATAGGAAGTGACGCCGCCCAGCAAGAAGCTACCCGTAACCTGTTTTTTCTTCATCTCTGCACGGATAAACTTGGCAACTGCCAGGGAGGCTCCTCCTGCTCCCACCTGGAAAGAGATGCCCTCTTTGAAATAGCTCGTGTTGACAATAATATCCGAGGCCAGCTTGGCAATGCGCAGATCCAAGGGGGCTTTGGTGATCCGTGTGGTACCGGTGGCAATCTTCAGGGGGTCACCGATGGAGTCCACTTCCACCACATAGTCCACAAAATTCTGGGGAATGGAGGGGGGGATGCAGGGGTACTCCACCAGGTTATCGGTGATCACCACTACCTGTTTGGCATAACGTGCATCAATGGCAGCATATCCCAGGGAGCCGAAAGCACTTTTTCCGTGGGCTCCGGTGGCATTACCCTCCTCATCGGCAGCAGAGGCTGCAATAAAGGCAATATCCACTTTTATGCGTCCCGTATGTACATCCCTCACGCGGCCACCATGGGAGTGAATAACGGCAGGTCTTTTCAGGTATCCCAGAGAGATGGTTCTTCCCAATTCACCGCGGATGCCTGAGGAGAAGATCCCGGTGATGGTGCCGTCTTTTACCAAGGGAACCAATCCCTCATGGGCAGAGGTTAAGGAGGAGGAGGCCAGGGTAATATCTTTGATGCCCAGTTCCACCATGACATTCATTACCTGCATAACTACCTCATCTCCTCCTCTTAGGTGGTGATGGAAAGAGATGACGATCCCATCTTTGGGATTACACTGTTGTATGGCCTCTTTAATACTCTTCTTTACTTTGTTGGTGTGGGGTAGATAAGCTCTGTTTTGAGGGGGGATGGTGGGCTCTTCCATCCAGTTTTTTTCGATCTTACGAAAAGGACCACTATAGGGTTGTGTTTCGCCTATTCCCTCGATACGCTTGGGAATGTTGACCCCTAATATATTTTTTTTCTCCATCTTGATGTTTCCTTTTATTCATTTACAACGATTCCAAATCGATTTCAGCAATTTCCAGTACTCGTAAGGCCCTGGCCATGACCGGGGCATCTACCATTTTTCCATCAATAGCAAACACACCGACTCCCTCTTTTTTTGCTTTTAGAAAACCTCGGTAGATCTTGGAGGCCTTGCGTATTTCATCTTCGGTAGGCATGAATACTTCATTTACAATATCAATTTGTCTGGGATTAATAACCGCTTTACCGGCAAATCCTACTTTTTTGATGTACTCGGTCTCTGCGCGTAATCCTTCATCATCTTCGATGTCAGCAAATACGGTATCTATAGCATCCACTTTGGCCGCTTTTGCTGCCATAACAATGCGCTTTCTTGCATAATCAATTCCCACATTGTCCTTTGTCTTTACAATTCCCATATCGGCAGTAAGATCCTGTCCTCCAATGGTGATGGTGTTTATTCGGTGTGAGAATCGTGCAATCTCATATACATTTTGCACCCCGATGGCAGTCTCTATCATGGCATGAATGTGCATCTTATCATGCGGTAGGTGATGCTTATCCTCAATCTCTTCAATGATGTTTATCAGGTTGGAGAGTTCTTCCGTGGTCTCCGTTTTAGGGAACCTAATGGCATCGGGTTGGAGTGGGACAATTTCTTCCAGATCGGCTCTTCCAAAGGGAGTGGAGATATGGTTGACGCGTACGGTGACCTCACAGTTGTAGTAGTTGACCTCCTTTATCATGTTTCTCACCAGGATGCGAGCGGCATCTTTTTGGTTAAGAGCTACCGCATCTTCCAAATCTAAAAGGACTGCATCTGCACCATAAACTCCTCCGTTTTGCAACATCGCCGGATTATTTCCAGGGATGTAAAGCATGGTTCTACGGTTTCTGTTTTTTGTCATAACTCGTTGCTTTTATAGGGTTCCTTCTTGAATTTTTAACGCTCTCTTTACGGCAGTCTCTACTCTTGCCCGGATGGTCGGATTTAATGCTCCTTTATCGGTGGCAATAATTTTTACGTCCGAGACCTCAAATTGATCCAGAACCTCGTGGATCACCTCTTTTATGGAATCACCATATTCCATAATGACATTGGAAACAAGCTCGATCTCTCGTCCTTCTCCTTTGGGTTTAGGTTCGATCAGGATCATGATATCACTTGATTCAAATGTACCTACTTGTGCATTCTGAATTAGTTCCATTTCCTCTCTTTTATGCTAAAAGACAAGGGAGTTTTCCCCCCTTGTCTTTGAATTTCTGCGATTAAATTGTGGTTAAAATTTCATTAAAGATCCGACTGGGACGCATGGCTTTGGTCGCTAGCTCGAAGTCAGGCTTGTAGTAGCCGCCAATATCCATGGCTTTTCCTTGCGCTTTAAGTAGATCTTCGGCAATGGTGGCTTCGTTTTCAAAAAGTCTCTTTGCCACAGGCTCAAAACGCTTCTGCAACTCTTGGTCTTGGGTCTGATTTGCCAATGCTTCTGCCCAGTAGGTAGCCAGGTAGAAGTGACTTCCCCGGTTGTCAATCTCGTTACATTTCCGAGAGGGGGATTTGTCATTTTCCAGGAATTTTTCAATGGCTTTATCCAAGGCGTTGGCTAAAACTTTTGCTTTGGGGTTTTGGAAGGTGTCGCTTAGGTGTTCCAAGGAGGCGACGAGCGCCATAAATTCACCTAAGGAATCCCAACGCAGGTGTCCTTCTGCTTCAAATTGTTGTACGTGCTTGGGGGCTGAGCCACCGGCACCAGTCTCAAATAGGCCTCCGCCTTTCATCAACGGTACGATGGATAGCATTTTGGCACTGGTTCCCACCTCCATGATGGGGAAGAGGTCGGTTAGGTAATCCCGTAGTACGTTTCCGGTGACAGAGATGGTGTCTTTCCCCTCTATGATCCTTTGACAGGAGAAGCGTGTGGCTTCTGCGGGAGACATGATGTGGATCTCCAATCCTTCGGTGTCGTGAAGCGGTAAATATTTTTCCACCTTCTTAATTAACTCGGCGTCGTGGGCTCTGTTCTTATCCAGCCAGAATACGGCGGGGGTTTGGGTTGCCTTGGCACGGGTTACTGCCAATTTTACCCAATCTTGTATGGGTAAGTCTTTGGCTTGACACATGCGCCAGATATCGCCTTGCTCCACTTGGTGTTCCATCAGAATGGTTCCATCTTGGGCAGTTACCCTTATGGTTCCCTCTTCCGGACACTCAAAGGTCTTGTCGTGAGAGCCGTACTCTTCTGCCTTTTGTGCCATTAACCCTACGTTGGGAACGGTTCCCATGGTGGAGGGATCAAAGGCGCCGTGTGCTTTGCAGAAGTTGATCACCTCTTTGTAAACAGGTGCATAGCTTCGGTCAGGGATCACCGCTTTGGTCTCCTGAAGTTCTCCCGCTTTGTTCCACATACAGCCGGAGGTGCGAATCATGGCCGGCATGGAAGCGTCGATGATTACATCACTTGGCACGTGCAGGTTGGTGATGCCCTTATCGGAGTTGACCATGGCCAACGGTGGGCGTTTCTCTAAACAAGCATCAATGTCAGCTTTGATGGCTGCTTGCTCCTCTTCCGGGAGGGAGCCTATGCGGTTGTACAAGTCGCCAAGTCCGTTATTGGGATTTACACCGATGCTCTTGAAGGTGTCGGCATATTTTTCAAAGACCTCTTTGAAGAAGATCTCCACAAAATGGCCAAAAATGATGGGGTCAGAGACTTTCATCATGGTAGCTTTCAAGTGTACGGAGAAAAGTACCCCCTTGGCCTTAGCATCTTCAATCTCTTTTTCAATAAAGGCACGCAATTTATTCCGGTTCATTACGGTACCGTCGATAAGCTCCTCTGCAATAAGAGGGAGCTTCTCCTTTAGCAGGAGTATAGTACCCTCTTTGGTGATCAACTCAATCTTGGCGTTTCCGGCAGTCTTTTCGGTGAGAATAACCGATTTCTCATTGGAGAAGAAGTCTCCCTCCTCCATATGAGCCACATGCGACTTGGAATCATGCGTCCATTCTCCCATGGAGTGTGGATGTTTTTTAGCATAATTCTTTACGGCTTTGGGGGCTCTTCGATCGGAGTTCCCTTCGCGTAGTACAGGATTTACCGCACTACCCTTAATTTTGTCATATCGTGCTTTGATTGCCTTCTCCTCTTCGTTTGCAGGCGCATCCGGATAATCGGGCAGCTTGTAGCCTTTGTTTTGCAACTCCTTGATGGCCGCTTTCAATTGGGGAATGGAGGCACTGATGTTGGGGAGCTTGATGATATTGGTCTCCGGAAACTGGGTCATTGCTCCCAACTCTGCCAGGTCATCATTCTGTTGTTGCTCTTTTTCCAGGAAGTCAGGAAATGTAGCCAGAATTCTGCCCGCAAGGGAGATGTCTCTTGTTTCTACTTTTACGCCCGAGGCCTTTGTAAAGGCTTCCACAATGGGGAGAAAGGAGTAGGTGGCCAGGGCTGGAGCCTCATCAACCTTCGTGTAAATTATTTTTGCGTTATCTTGTACCATGATGTAATAATATAGTGATACGTTGAAAATTTAGTTATGTGGTAGGGCGTTCTAAAAACGGGGCTGCTCAAGAAGCGTAAGAAAATTCAAACACTGCTGTTTCCTGAGGTAAAGGAAGCTGTTGTATTTTCCAGGCAGGGAGAGAAACCCCATCGTTAGCACGCTTTGTGTTATAAATCTCTTCTTTTATAGATGGTTGTAGGTTCTTGTTCGTCAAATTGTAGATAGGTATATATGCTCTCCTTATAGGGGGCAATATTTTGCATATAGTATGTCATATACTCCTCCTGTGTGGGGATTCTTCCCAACACAGAGATGATGGCGCCTAATTCTGCCGACCCTAAGTAGACCTGAGCACCATTCCCCATCCTGTTGTTAAAGTTTCGGGTGGAGGTGGAGTAGACAACGGCATTGTCTGGTACCCTGAGCTGGTTCCCCATGCAGAGTGAACAACCGGGCGTCTCGATACGTGCTCCAATCTTACTGAAGTTCATAAACAGGGATTCGTCCTTCAGAAGCGATTGATCCATCCGTGTGGGAGGAGCCAGGTAGGTTCTCACATGGGGGTTCACTTTCTCTTTTTCCCACACCTTGGCTGCAGCTCTAAAGTGGCCGATATTGGTCATGCAGGAGCCAATAAATACGTCATTGATCTCTCTCCCTGCCACATCTGAGAGGAGTTTGACATCGTCAGGATCGTTGGGGCAAGCCAAGATAGGCTCTTTTATTTCTGAGAGGTTGATCTCTATCACTTCTGCATATTCTGCATCCTTGTCAGCACGGAGTAGTTGGGGGTCTGCTAACCACTCGTTGAGGTCATCAATACGTTTCTGAATGGTTTCTGCATCTTGATATCCTCCCTTAATTAGGGACTCCAAGAGGGCAATATTGGATTTCACATACGAAATAACCGATGCTTCTGAGAGGTTGAAAACAGCAGCGGCGGCACTTCGTTCAGCGGAGGCATCCGTGATCTCAAAGGCTTGCTCTGCAGTGATGTCCTCCAACCCTTCAAATTCCAAAATACGGCCGTTAAAGATATTTACCTTATTCTTTTTGGGAACTGTTAATTTCCCTTGTTGAATGGCCACATAGGGAATCGCATTGACAATATCCCGAAGGGTGATGCCTGGTTGTAGCTCTCCGGTGAATTTTATTAACACGGATTCCGGCATGTTGAGGGGCATAAATCCCAGTGCGCCGGCAAAGGCCACCAGTCCTGATCCTGCGGGGAAGGAGATCCCCAGGGGGAAACGTGTATGCGAGTCTCCTCCCGTTCCTACGGTATCGGGAATCAACATGCGGTTGAGCCAAGAGTGAATGACACCATCTCCCTGGTTTAGGGCAATCCCTTTCCGGGATGTAACAAAGCCGGGCATGCTTTTGTGCATCTTCACATCAGCAGGCTTGGGATAAGCGGCAGTGTGACAGAAGGACTGCATGAATAGCGGTGATTGGAATTTTAGACAAGCCAACTCCGTCAGTTCATCGGCGGTCATGGGGCCAGTGGTGTCTTGGGAACCTACCGTTGTCATCTTGGGTTCACAAGCCTCTCCCGGTAATACGCCTTTTACCCCACAAGCTTTACCCACCATTTTTTGGGCCAACGTGTAAGCTTGATTGGGCTTGGGAGTTGGGTTTTCCGCTCTGGTGAAAATGTCATCCTCCGGCATCCCCAATATTTTTCTGGTTTTTTGAGTAAGGGCTCTTCCAATGATGAGGTTGATCCGTCCACCTGCTCTAAATTCGTCCTCCAGGGTGTTGGGGGATAGCTTAAACGTGGTGACAAGCTCTCCGGATTCGTTGGTGATCTCTCCCTTTTGGGTGTCGATAATGATCACATCACCAGTGTTTATCTGAGAAACATCGGTGGTGATGGGCAAACTTCCGGAGTCTTCAGCGGTGTTGTAGAAGATGGGGGCGATGGCTCCTCCCAGGATGATGGCGTCGTTGCGCTTGTTGGGGACGAAGGGAATATCTTCTCCGATGTGCCAAAGCAGGGAGTTACATGCTGATTTTCGGGAAGAACCTGTTCCCACTACATCTCCGGCAAAAGCTACACGATAACCTTCCTTGCGCCATTGTGCAATGGTTTCGTTTCCGTCGGGGAAACGGCTATTTCCCATGGAGAGTGCGTGAAGTGGGATGTCGGGACGGCTCCAGGCTTCGGAGGCCGGGGAGAAATCGTCTGTGTTAATCTCTCCTTCCACTTTGTATACCTTTACTTTAATGCGCTCTGGTAGCTTTGCTCTGGAAGTGAACCAGTCAGCCCTGGCCCATGACTCTAAAACCTGCATCGCAAAGGGGTTGGTCTTTGATAAAGCCACGATCTGATCAAAGGCATCGTAAACCAGGGTGACCTTGCTTAATGCTTTTACTGCTTCCTCTGCCAAGGCCTCATGGCTGAGTGCATCAATGAGAGGAGGGACATTGTATCCTCCCACCATAGTGCCTAAAATCTCTATGGCCTTTTTCTTGTCTATAAGGGGAGTGGTTTTTTCCCCTTTGATGATGCCGTCCAGAAAGGCCGCTTTTACTTTTGCAGAGGGTGTTACCCCGGGGGATATGCGGTTGATGAACAGGAATGTTAAAAGTTCCTCTTGTGCCTCTGGGGGCGCTTGCATCAATTCACACAATTCTTGGGTCTCTTTTTCGTTGAGAGCAAGGGGCGGGATGCCCTGCTCAGCACGCGCGCTTTCGTTTGCTGCGTAACGATCCAGTAGCGGTTTTGTCTCTTCCATAGTAGCCATTATTTTTTTAATTCTCCTTAAATGTAAACATTAAAATTTTTTTATAACGTATTAAATCGTCGGGACAAAGTAACGGTGACATATTCTCTCTTCAAATAAAAATTAGGATTGTTTTATAAACTTTTTCTTCGTTCCTTTGCACTCCCCGAGGGGAACAGGAAAAGTGTCCTGCTTTTTAGCTAAGAAATCAAATTTTTCGGATTTTTAAAATTGCTTTATAGACGAGCTCATTAGCATCTAACTATAAAGAGCGACACTGTTTTGTGCATTCCTTCTCTACACCCTGTTTTCCAAGTTATTTCTATGAAGTTGGAAGAGGTCTGTTCTTCGATTCTTAAGATTCTGTACGCTTCCAAACTCATGGAGTTCGCGAAGCAGACCCACGTCTACATCGGCGATTAAGATCATCTCCGTATTGGGGGTTGCTTCGGCTTTGATTCCATTGGTGGGGAAGGCGAAATCGCAGGGGGTAAATACCATAGATTGGGCGAACTGTATGTCCATGTTATGCACATTGGGGAGGTTCCCTACGCTTCCGGCAATGGCCACATAACACTCGTTTTCAATGGCCCTGGCTCTGGCGCAGTTCCGCACACGGGAGTAGCCATTTTGGGTGTCGGTGAGGAAGGGGATAAACAGAATATCCATGCCCTCTTTGGCCAGGAGCCGGCTCAGTTCAGGAAACTCCGAGTCATAGCAGATCAATACTCCGACTTTTCCACAGTCGGTGTCAAACACGTTCAATGTTTCGCCCCCTTGCATTCCCCACACTCTGCTTTCGTCGGGGGTGACGTGCAGTTTCTCGTATCGTTCAATGCTCCCGTCTCGCTTGCATAGGTAGCCCACGTTGTAGAGGTTGTCGCCTTTCATCTCCGGCATGCTCCCCGCCACAATGTTGATGTTGTACGAGATGGATAGCTCAGAGAACCGTTGTACTAACTCATGGGTGTGTTTGGCCAGCTCCCGAATGGCCTCGGGTTCGCTAAGGTGGTTGTTCTTTGCCATTAATGGGGCATTAAAGAACTCGGGGAAAAGGGCAAAATCAGATCGATAGCCCGAAACAGCGTCTACAAAAAACTCAGCTTGCTGAAGTAGTGATGCCACATCTTCGTAGGGCCTCATCTGCCATTGTATTAGTCCCAACCGTACGATTTTCTTATTGCTTGTGGCTTTTTTTTGCTGTTTCTCATAGTAGATATTATCCCACTCTAAGAGTACGGCAAACTCCCGGGATGCCGTGTCATCTTCCAGGTACCCTTTCAGAATCCTTGCAGGATGGAAGTCATTGGATATTTGGAAGTTTAACACCGGGTCATCAATCTCTTTCCTTTTTACTTTCTCAATATACTCCTTGGGACTTAGCTGGTGGGCGTATTTGTGGTAATTGGGAATTCTTCCGCCAAAGGCGATGCCTTTGAGATTTCTCTTCTCACAAAGATCCTTGCGATAGTCGTATAGCCGTCGCCCAAGCCGCAACCCCCTGAATTCCGGTTTGATAAAGATATCAATCCCATACAGCATATCGCCATTGGGGTCGTGAGAGTCGAAGGTGTAGTCCGCAGTGACCTCCCGGTAGGTGTGGTTTCCCTCATATTTGCTGTAATCCACAATAATGGATAGGGCACAACCGGCTACCTCTCCGTCGACTTTGATGATTGCCTGCCCCTCCGGAAATTTACGGAGGAGGGTCTTTAGTTGGTTCTCCGTCCAGTAGGAATCAGGAATGGTGGAGTAGGCCGTGGTCATAAGGTCCTTAATCGCCTGATAGTTCTCCAACTGGAGGTATTCTAGTTCTATTTTGTCGATCTTGTTTAGCATTCGTTTTCTTTGATTTGTGCACTTTTACACGGAATCATTGACTCCGTAACATTAGTCTGTATGGGTAGGGGAAGGTCTTTTTGCTTTGCGCTTGGAGTCTCCTCCGACGAAGAAGGGCTAACTAGCGTTCGTCTATAACGTTCAACTTCTTTGTGATGCTTCTCTTCCAAAGGGGTATTTCCCCCAGTAAACGCCCCTATTTCAGCCTTCGTAAGCCTCGAATTCGAACGTTCTATACAGCCGCTGCTCAAAACGCTGACTTTATGGACAGACATTAACTATTTTTATAGAGGTTGTAATTCTCTTCATCAAAACAGACAAAGATTACCTTTTCCAGTAGGTTGCTTTCGTAAGAGCGTATTGTTTCCAGGGCGATGGCTGCCGCATATTTTTTAGGAAAGCGATAAACCCCGGTACTAATGTTGGGAAAGGCAATAGTTTTAAGGTGATGTTGCTCTGCAAGTTTCAGGCAGTTCAGGTAGGCTGTCTTAAGCTTTTCAGCTTCCCCGTCTTCTCCGCCTCTCCAGATGGGGCCAACGGTATGAATTACCTTTTTTGCCGGAAGGTTTCCCGCGTTGGTGATCACCGCTTCGCCCACCGGACACCCTCCTTGACGGTTTCGGATGAGGATACACTCCGCTAAAATCTGCTTTCCCCCTTTTCGGTGGATCGCACCATCGACCCCGCCGCCTCCCAATAGCGAGGAGTTGGCCGCATTGACAATCACATCCACGGCTATGGTTGTGATGTCGCCTTTATAAACTTCATATTCCATGTTTCTTTGTTAAATGAATGGTGATTGTTTTCGAGAGTTTATGGGGGATGGTTAGTACGTTTTGGGAGGCATCCCAATCGAAGTTCAAGGGTGCTCCTTTTGCATCAACAATTTGTGTGGGTATTTCTGGTAGGTTATGAATAACCCAGGTAAAGGTGATAGGCTCTTGTGGGTATCCGGAGGCCAGGGAAGAGAGTTCCAGTTGTTGGTTATCCATCCGGGTGGAGAAATGATAGAAGGTGGCTTCTCCTTTCTCTTCTGCATGGGGGGTGGTGCCATCGTCATGGTAGAGTTGATAGGAGGCTTTCCCCTCTTTGGCATAATAGTGCATCTCCAGGTGGTTTAGGTCATAGTGGGCGGTATTCCCTTTGCTGGTACTCATGGGAATGAGCGAACCACTTTTTACAAATAGCGGAAGATGATCTATGGTGATGGGTACAGTGATATGTTTTCCTCCTTTGTAGGTTTGCCCTGTATAGAAATCAACCCATGGTTCTTCTCCCGGAAGGTAGATCTTCATGTGCTTGATGCCCGGCTCCTTTACCGGGGTTACCAGAAAGGCGTCTCCCCACAAGTAGGAAGAGTCATAGCTCCACAGGGCGCTGTTTTCGGGAAATTCGTAAAAGAGGGGAATCATCAGCGGTTTTCCGGTCCGGTGGTTTTCGTATACCATATTGTAAAGGTAGGGGAGGAGTTGGTAGCGCAGTTGAATGGCGTTTTTTGCATGTGCCCTTGTGGTGTCATGCTGGAATACCGGTTCGGGAGCAATATGTTCTTGGGCATGTGGGCGATAGATGGGTTGAAAGACGCCGTATTGCAGCCATCGGATGTAGAGCTCGTTATCGATACTATCCCCTCCGGCAAAGCCTCCCAGATCGGAGTGCATGTAGGCCAGTCCCTGCATGCCCATCTGGAGCGAGATCTCCGGCTGGGCGTAGAGCCCTCCCCACGAACGGGATACATCGCCACTCCACGGGATGATCCCGTAACGTTGTGAGCCTGCGTATCCTGCCCGCATAAGGATAAAGGGGCGCTGTTGGGGGAAGTCGCGCTCATACCCTTGATAGATCATTTTCGCCCATTCATGTCCATAGGCGTTGTGTAGCTCGTCAGCACTGCCGTTGACGTGTTGTAGGTCGGAAGGGTGTACCTCCGGCTCTCCCAGGTCACCCCACCAACCGCCAATACCCTCTTGGATGAAGTGGTGATAGATTGACCAAAACCATTTTTTGGCTTCGGGTTTGAAGATGTCCACCAGCCCCGTATGCCCAAAATAGAAGTCGTAGGTGAAGGGGTTGCCCAGGCTGTCCGTGCAAAGTACCTGCTCCTTGCATGCCTCTTCCCAGCGCTGGGAGGTGGTTAGGATAAAGGGCTCAGTTACAAGAATGGTTTTGATTTGCTCTTCGTTGAGCTTGGTGATCATTTGGGAGGGATTGGGAAAGCTGTCGCGATACCACGCCAGGTTGCCCATCTCATGGAAGATCCCTTTTCCGAACCAGTAGATGTCGATAATGGCTGCCTCCACCGGAATGTCGTACTTTTTGTATTGTGCAAGGGTGTTGAGAACCTCTTTTTGTGAATGGTAGCCAAACCTGCTGGTAAAGTTTCCCAATGCCCAGCGAGGCAGGAGCGGCTGGCGCCCTGTGAGGCCGGTGTAAGCCTCGGTCAATCCGTACCAAGTGCTGTCGGCAATCACGTAGTAGTTGAGGCTCCCTCCCGAGGCCTCATAGGTGATCCTATTCTGCTTTTCGCTGTCCAGGTCTAACCATCCCGAAGAGGCATTGTCAAAGAGTACGGCATACCGCTTGGAAGAGAGAAAAAGGGGGAGGGCGTAATTCATGAGTTCGGAGTGTGTTTCATACCCATAATGAGCCCGGTTGTAGAGCTGTAACTTGTGACCCCGGCGATTCATTCCCAGCACCCGTGCCCCGCCGCCATAGAGGACTTCCTCCTCTGTGATTTGGAGTGTTATTTCGTTCCTCTTTTGGGGAAAACCACTCTCCATAAGTTGCTCTCCCCGGTATGAAAACCTCATCCCAAAGGGTGTTTTCCCCATGTGAACAGCGATCCCATCCGTACGGATATGAAGCGAGTCGGCCGTTTCACTTAGCCGGAATGCCACCTCCTCCGGTGGCGTAACGACGGCAAAAGAGAGAGCCCCCTCTTCTGCGCCATCCGGTAGGAACTCCACCTTAATGATTCGTTCGGAGAAGGGGGTGATCAGGTATGTGCCTTCACCAACGTTTACGGAGATCTTGTTCCCTTTTGTGACGTACCCTTGGAAGGTTTGTGAAAAGAGAAGCGTAATGGGGAGTGTCAGCAGCAGAAATGTTATGATATAACTTTTGTGATCTTTCATAGGGCAAGAAGGTTTGTCTGTGCCGCACAAATGTACATGATAATTCTTAATGCCCACATCGCCCCGTAAAAAACCCATATTCTGGAAGAGAAAGTCCGCCCTCTTCGTGACGCTTCTCTTCCCAATGGTCATTTCGGCGTTGCTCAATACATCGCATTTATCCGGGTAAACTCTCCTGTTTCAGTCTTCGCAAGCCTCGAGTTTGAATGTTCGATAGAGGCGCTGCTCAAAACGCTGACTTTATGGAAAGAGACTAATTAATCCAGTTTATTTTGTTCGTAATAGTGTAATATCGTTGTTTTAGTGATACTTTTGCGCCCTCTTTAATCGATTTAGAAGTTTGTTTATGGAAGCATTGAGAAATATAGCAATTATTGCACACGTGGATCATGGGAAGACCACCCTTGTGGATCGTATCTTACATCAAGTGAAGATGTTTCGGGAAAATCAGGAGGTGGATGACCTTATTCTTGATTCCAATGATTTGGAGCGTGAGCGGGGTATCACCATTCTCTCAAAGAATGTTTCCGTGAGGTATAAAGGAGTCAAAATTAATATTATTGATACTCCCGGTCATACCGATTTTGGCGGTGAAGTGGAGCGTGTCCTTAATATGGCCGATGGGGTTTTGCTTGTGGTGGATGCCTTCGAAGGCCCCATGCCCCAGACTCGCTTTGTGTTGCAAAAGGCCATAGAGTTGAACCTGAAGCCCATCGTGGTTATCAATAAAGTGGATAAACCCAATTGTTCTCCCGATATTACCCAGGAGTCGGTTTTTGATCTGATGTTCAACTTGGATGCAACGGAGGAGCAGTTGGATTTTCCCACGGTTTATGGCTCTTCCAAGCAGGGCTGGATGGCAGCAGATTGGCGCAACCCTACCGATGATGTGAGCCACCTTCTGGACATGATTTTGGAACATATTCCCGCTCCTGAGCCCAATCCGGGGGATCTTCAGATACAGATTAGCTCCTTGGATTACTCCTCCTATCTTGGACGCATCGCCGTGGGACGTATTGCCCGTGGTGAAGTGAGAATGGGGCAGCAGGTGGCAGTGGTGAAGCGCGACGGGTCGGTGGAGAAATCGACCATTAAGGAGCTTTATGCCTTTGAAGGACTGGGAAAAGAGAAGATTAAAAATAGGAGCCTCAAAGCGGGGGATATCTGTGCTATCTTGGGGTTGGAGTCCTTTGATATTGGAGATACCATCACCGACCCGGAGAACCCGGAGGCCATGAGTAGAATTAGCATCGATGAGCCGACCATGTCCATGCTTTTTACCATCAATAACTCGCCCTTTTTTGGCAAGGAGGGAATCTATGTGACTTCCCGCCATTTGAGGGACCGTCTTTTCAAGGAGACGGAGAAGAATCTTGCCTTGCGGGTGGAGGAGACCGATTCGCCGGAACGCTTGTTGGTGTATGGCCGGGGTATTCTGCACCTCTCCGTATTGGTGGAGACCATGCGGCGCGAAGGGTATGAGTTTCAACTTGGTCAACCGCAGGTGGTAGAGAAGATGATCGATGGACAAAAGTGTGAACCTGTTGAGATGCTCACCGTGGTGGTACCGGAGGATTTTGCGGGGAAGGTTATCGAGATTGCCAACCGAAGAAAGGGTGAACTGTTGAATATGGAGCCCAAGGGAGACCGTATGGTTCTGGAGTTTAACATCCCTGCAAGGGGCATGATTGGGTTAACTAATCCGGTGTTGACCTCCACGGAGGGAGAGGCGGTGATCGCCCATCGATCTAATGGTTACACCCCCTGGAAAGGGGAAATTCAACGCCGCCGTTCCGGAGCATTGATCGCCATGGAGACCGGAACTGCGATCCCTTATGCCATTGATAAGCTGCAGGATCGGGGTAAGTTCTTTGTGGATCCGGGTGAAGAGGTTTATACCGGACAGGTAGTGGGCGAGAATACCCGTCAGGATGATATTGTGGTGAACATCACCAAGACCAAAAAATTGACCAACGTACGTGCTGCCGGCTCTGATGCCAAGGCCATGATCGTTCCTGCCGTGAAGTTCTCATTGGAGGAGGCTATGGAGTATATCAAGGAGGATGAGTATATCGAGATCACCCCCAAATCCATGCGCCTGCGTAAAATTTTACTGGATGAGAACGATCGAAAGAGGGCCAAAAATGCCGCTCAGGGTTAGGCCGTCTTGACGGGGAACAGTGGGTAATAAAAATGGATAGATTAAAAAGAGAGGGAAAGATGGATAAGGTAATATTTTTAAAAAAATGTGAAGAGTTGGAAGAGAAAGGGGCTATTGATGAGGTGATAACCCTATTGGAAGAGCGTTGCGTGGCAGATTGCCGAGAGGTGGATATCCTCTACTATTATGGTCGGGTTCTGAAGAAACAGCATCGCTTTGGAGATGCCCTGAATGCCTATAATCGTGTGCTGGCCATTGAGCCGGAACATGTGAAGGCGAAGGCTGGAATCTATCTGATTAATAGTATATTGAGTATCGAGAATAACCTGTACTTTGAAAATCCTTATACCGATGAGGGGTTGTACGATATGTAGCCATTGGCAATTAGTGATTCGTCGTTAGGATCGTTAAGTTCATTGTTAATTGCCGCTAAGGGGCATAAAAAAGAGGCTACCTCCTGTAAAAGGGATAGCCTCTCTCTTTTTTAATCTTCTCCCAAAGGGATTTTATGACATCTTTTGTACTGCTTCCAACCCTCTCTCAATGGCTTTTTGGTTAAGAGGGAGCAGTTTGTGGTGGCGGGGAGGAATGGATTTCTCCAATCCCTTCATCACGTTACCCATCTCCACAAGGGGCTTGATCTTTAGGTAAGCACCAAGGACAATCATGTTGAAAATCTTCATGTTACCCATGATGGCAGCCTCTTCAGCAGCGTCAATCTTGAACACCGAGATATCCTTACGAGAAGGAGGGCGGGTGATTCCGTTGGGGTCGTAGAGAAGTACGCCTCCCGGTTTTACCGCATTTTCAAACTTATCCATGGATGGTTGATTGAGGATGATGGCAGTATCGTAGGTGTTTACGATGGGGGAACTGATTTTCTGATCGCTAAGGATCACTGTCACGTTGGCTGTTCCACCGCGCATCTCCGGGCCGTAAGAGGGCATCCAGGAGACCTCCTGGTCTTGCATGATACCTGAATAGGCGAGTATCTTTCCCATAGAGAGTACCCCTTGTCCTCCAAATCCTGCTATGATTATTTCTTCAGTCATATTCTTTACGTTTTAATGGTGTTTGGATTATCCTTTCATGTATTTTTCATACTCCTCTGCCGGAGCCTTGTCACAGTCCTTCTTATCGCCCAATGGATAGAATGGGAACATGTGTGCTTTCATCCAGTCGTTTGCTTTAACCGGATTCACTTTCCATCCGGAGTTACATGTGGATACAACTTCTACAAAGGAAGTTCCTCTACCTTGTTTTTGATTTTCAAAAGCCTTGCGAATAGCCTTTTTACACTTTCTTACTGCTGCTGCCGTTTCAACGGAGTGCCGTGTTACGAAGCAGGTGCCGGGAAGGGTTGCCACAATCTCTGTCATCTTCATGGGGTATCCATGCAGGTCGATCTGCCTACCATAGGGGCATGTAGCGGTGGGCATTCCCACTAGCGTGGTGGGAGCCATCTGTCCCCCGGTCATTCCATAGATCGCGTTATTGATAAAGATGACCACGATGTTCTCTCCGCGGTTACAGGCGTGCAGGATCTCTGCCGCACCGATGGACGCTAAGTCTCCATCACCTTGATAGGTGAAGACAAACTTCTCGGGCATCAGACGTTTGATGGCTGTTGCCACTGCCGGTGCCCGTCCGTGTGCTGCTTCCGACCAGTCGATATCGATGTAGTTATAGGCAAATACAGAACATCCCACGGGAGAGACCCCGATGGTTTGATCCTGAATACCCATCTCTTCGATCACCTCTGCCACCAGTTTGTGAACCACCCCGTGGCTACATCCCGGACAGTAGTGCATGACATTGTCGGTAAGTGCTTTTGTTTTCTTATAGACTAGGTTTTCTTCCCTGATAATATCTTGAATATCTATTTCTGCCATGGTCTTTAGCCTCCTATAATTTTTTGTTTCAATGCATCGACAATTTCCTGCGGTGAGGGGATGATTCCGCCAAAACGGCCAAACCACTCTACGGGAACTTTACACTCCACGGCGAGTTTAACATCCTCTACCATCTGGCCCGCATTCATCTCGACGGTTAGAATTCCTTTCATTCTCTGTCCCAGGTTTTTCAGCTCTTCTGTGGCAAAGGGGAAGAGTGTGATGGGGCGGAAGAGCCCTACCTTAATTCCCTCCTCGCGAGCCATCTCAATGGCTTTTTGACAGATGCGTGAGGAAGAACCAAACGCTACGAAGAGGTATTCCGCATCCTCGGTCATGATCTCTTCGTACAGGGCATCCTTCTGCATGGATTTATACTTTGCGATGAGATGCTCGTTCCGTTTCTCCATGATCTCCGATTGGAGTTCCAGGGAGGTGATGACGTTCTGGCTCCGATCTTCCGGTTTCCCGATGTGAGCCCAGTCTCCATACTTCTCCTTGATCTCTTCGGCTGTCATTCTGGGTTTGAAATCGCTGAGTTCGACCTTCTCCATCATCTGGCCAATCACACCATCCGAGAGGATAAGTGCGGGGTTGCGGTATTTGAATGCAAGGTCAAAAGCAAGTGCCACGTGGTCATTCATCTCCTGTACAGAGTTTGGCGCCAGCACAATCAGGCGGTAATCACCATGGCCACCACCTTTAACACTTTGGAAGTAATCAGCTTGTGAAGGCTGGATGGTTCCCAATCCGGGGCCTCCACGCACGATGTTTACAATAAGACATGGCAGTTCTGCTCCGGCAATATAGGAGATCCCCTCCATCATAAGGCTTACTCCCGGACTTGAGGATGAGGTCATTACTTTTTTGCCACATCCGGCACCGCCGTATACCATATTAATAGAAGCCACCTCGCTCTCTGCCTGTAGCACTACCATACCGGTCTCTTCCCATGGTTTTCGATCCATAAGGGTCTCCATGATCTCGGACTGGGGGGTAATCGGATATCCGAAATATCCGTCAACGCCTGCGCGGATTGCAGCTTCGGCAATGACTTCATTGCCTTTCATTAATCTAAGTTCACCCATTATTTTTTGTTCTTTTAATTGTTAATACCTTGAAAGAGGTTACGATACCTTCATTTTGTAGACGGTGATTACACTGTCAGGACATACCAACGCACAGTTTGCGCAACCGATACAGGCCTCCGGCTTCTCCATGTAAGCGTAATTGTACCCTTTACCGTTAACTTCTTTTGCCCGGTTGATGGTTTTTGTAGGGCATGCCACCACACAGAGTCCACATCCCTTACAAAGTTCTGTATCAACCACAATAGCACCTCTGACTTTTGCCATAGTTTTTAGTTTATATGTTTAAGTTTCTATCGTTCTCTCCGATTTAGCGAAATTAACAAAAAAGCAGATATCCTTGCTATGATTCCCCTAATTAAGATTGATTATGAATAGGGTGATGGTTATGGAATTGTTCCAACCGATATTTCAAGTCGTCAAATTGTGTCACTTGTACTAACGAGACGCATGCCCGAAGCCCTTCCGTATGCTCACTTCCCGTGATAGAGAGTGAGATAGCACTGATCCCATAGTAGATGAGTTCATTTAACAACTCCTCTCCTGAGAGTCCGGGGTAGGAGAGGGTAAAGTAGAATCCGTCGGCAATGGGCTTTTCCTCATCCCTGTCATAAACAATTTGGAACCCATTATCCGTGAAGAGCTTCTTCATAACAGCGGCTTTCTCTCCGTAGGGTTTCACCCCTTCCACAAAGTTGTAGGTGCCGTCATTAACGGCTTTCAGGATGGCGGCAAGGGCGTATTGGGGCGACTGGGCAGTTCCTGAACTGAGGCAGTAAACGGTACCGAAGATCATGGCATAACCAAAATTATCGGTATTGTAGAAACGTTTCAGCCCTTCGGCTCTCTTTTGGTAGAGGGCATCAGAGATAACCATCATCCCGATACGTTGCCCGGCATAGCTGAAAGCCTTGGAACTACTGATAAAGAGGATGTAATTATCCGTATAATGCGCCACAGAAGGCTGGTAGGGCGGAACACCCGGTGTGGAGATATCTTGACGGAAATCCATGCCAAAATAGGCCAAGTCTTCCATCACTACCACATCATATTTATTGGCCAACTCCCCAATGGTCCTTAGCTCTTTTTCGGTGAAACAGATCCAGGATGGGTTGTTGGGGTTCGAATAGATCATGCTTGAAATATGCCCCTTCTCCAGGTAAGATTCCAACTTCGCTTTCAGCTTGTCGCCTCGGTAGTTGTAGACATCAAATGATTCGTAGTTAATGCCCAAAACATGGTGCTGCTGCTTGTGTACCGGAAATCCCGGGTCAATAAACAGGGTGGTGTTTTTTTGGGGATCCATGCGGTTTACGGTCATAAAAGCCGCAAATCCTCCCTGCATGGAGCCCACTGTGGGGATACAACTGTCCGGTTTTACACTCACATTGAGAAAGAGCTTGCAGAATCGACTGATCTCGTTCTTCAGCTCGGGGAGCCCTTGTATGTCGGGGTATATGGCGGCAACACCTGACTTGAGCGCTTCGATCTCAGCCTCCACACCGATGGATACCGCCGGAAGTCCCGGTATGCCCATCTCCATGCGTACGAACTTTTCTCCTGTGGCTTGTTCAATGGAGTTGATCAGTTTTTTTATCTCTCGGATGGATGCTTTTCCTACACTTTCCAATCCGCTTTCCCGGATTTTTTCATTTACAATGTTGTAGTCAATGGGGGTCTTTTTCATGAGGTATATCTATTTTTCTTTTAAGTTGGCAATGGATAAAATAACCCCTAAAACAACGCCTAAGAGTGCGGCAAAAAGGATTCGATGTTCCGGGGGTAACATAAATGTTAAGGTATGTGCAGGATACCAGAAGAAGGGGATGGTTTTTTTGAAGACGAAGTTCCATTGGATATCCCAGTTGATTTTCTGCATAATCGTGCCGGGATGGAACGGCGTGAAGAATCCCTTTAGGCTTCCTCCCCCCTGCTCAATATGGATGTCTGTCATTTTATGGAGTGTCATGAAGACGGGGGCGAAGAAGGTGTTCATGGTGACGCTAATGGTAAATGCCGCCAACAGATGCCATGGGGAGCGTGTTTTAAAGATACTTTGGGAGAGGAGCTCCTGCCAGGGTTCGTGGATACCCAGCTTGGTGAGCAGCATGGGAGCACCGTATACAAAGATTACAAAGGCCGCTTTGATACAGATCCCCAGAAAGAACCATACCATCGCCTTGGGTAAGATGCCGAAGCCCTTTGTATGGAAGCCCCCGGTGCGTATCCGCAATCCTAACACCTCCCCAAAGGTGGCCAGCAGGGCAAATTTCAGCCCTGCCGTCAAAAATGGGTATCCGTGGGTTAAGGCAAGATACTGCTGGTATACGGTTGGAAACAGGACGAAAGGCGCAAAAAAGAGCACCGTACCTGCAAGTACTCCAAGGTCTTTTTTGGTCATGTTACTTTGCTATTCGTATGCGTGCATCCACGGCTACAACCCGCTCCCTGGATCCCAACAGTGGGTTGAGGTCCATCTCTGCAATTTCGGGAGCAGCCGTAACCAATGCACTGATTCGCATAACTGTTTCCACAAATTTGGCTTCGTTAACCGGTTCCTGACCCCTGGTCCCCTGGATGATCTTATAGCCCTTTAAGGAGGAGATCATCCGATGGACCTCCTGGGAGGAGAGGGGCGCCAGTCCGGCGTTGGTATCTTTGAAGACTTCAATAAAGATGCCTCCCAGCCCACATAGTACCATCTGCCCAAATTTGGGCTCTCGTTTTGCTCCCACAAAAAGTTCGCTTCCGGAGAGTTGAGGCTGCATGAGAATGGCGGTGGTCTCCGGAATTTGGATCATTCGCTCAAACTCCTTGGCCACTTGCGCATCCTCTTGTACATTGAGTACTACGCCGCCCACATCGGACTTGTGTACGGGACCCACCACCTTCATCACAATGGGATACCCCAACTTACGAGCCTCTTCAATGGCTTGCTCTTTGGAGGTGACCACCGCTTCGCCTGCCCGGTCAATGCCGGCAGCATCCAGTAGCTGTTGAATCTCATTGGGGGAGATGTAGCCCTCTTCCGCTTGCTCAATGACCTTGCGGATGGTGGCGGTATCTACCGGGTAGGAGTCGGGTTCCTCCTCGGTGGGCTTGGGGGTGCTAAAGACGCGCGCCAATGCGTTGCCAAATACTACTTCATCGGGGAAGAAGCTGTGCCCTTTTGCAATAAACTGCTGGATCTCATCTTTTACGTTGATGATGGAGGGCAGAATGGGGAAGACCGGTTTCTTGCTGCTCTTCATCTTCTCATGGAGCAGGTCGTATACGTCGTAAACCTGAAAGAGTCCCGGGCTGCCAAAGATAACGGCCATTCCGTCGATTCCTTCAAGATGGTTGTCGCAGTAGTCGATGATCTCTCCCAACTGTTCGGCCGTACCCGTGGCCAGAAAGTCGATGGGGTTGGCTACTGAGGAGCCGGGGAAGAGCTTTTCCAACAGCTCCGGTGCCTCGATATGAGGGATGTTAAGCCCGCCGTTGGAGAGGGTGTCGGTGAGCATCACTGCCGGGCCGCCGGCATGGGTGATGATGGCGATATTCTTTCCTTTTAGCTCTTTGTGCATGAAGATGGAGGCCACCGTGGCCAACTCCTCCCGGCCGTAGCAACGTACAATGCCGGCTTTGCGGAAGAGGGTGTCTACGGCCACATCAGGACTGGCCATAGCGCCGGTGTGGGAGGAGGCTGCCCGGGTTCCCGCCTCGGAACTTCCCGCTTTGATTGCGGCAATCTTGGCCCCCTTCTGTATCAAGCTGCGCGCATGACGAAGCAGCTTCTGTGGTTTGTTAACACTCTCGATGTATAGGAGCTTAACGGGAGAACTTACCCCATGCTCGTAGGTGTTGTCCAGATGCTCAAGGATATCTTCAACCCCCAGCTGGGCACTGTTTCCTACGGAGTAGAGGCTATTGAAGGTGAGCCCCATGGAGATTCCCGCTTCCATAATGAAGACGGCGGTGGCTCCCGAACCACTGATAAAATCTACGCCCTGAGGGTCAATCCGGGGAATGGGGGTGCTGAAGACACCGTGGAAATGCGTGTTAAACATTCCTACACAGTTGGGGCCTATCAGGGAGCCATCTACACGCTCAATGAGTTCCACCACCTTCTTCTCAAGGGCGGCACCTTCGGCATTCTCCTCACTGAAGCCTGCTGAGATGATGATAAAGGCCTGTGTCTCTTTCTTTGCGGTTAACACCTCCACGGTGGGGGGGCAATACTTGGCCGCAATGGCAAGGATGGCCATATCCGCTTGGGGGATTTCGTCAACACTGGCGTAGCAGGGGAGTCCCTGTACCTCTTTTTCTTTGGGGTTGACCACATAGAGCTTGCCCGGATAATCTCCATCCAGAAGATTCTTTAAGACTTTACCTCCGGGCTTCCTAACGTCATTGGAGCCACCCACAACGACAATGCTCTTGGGGTTTATTAATTTCTTGTTAATCATGTAGTTATAATGGTTTTGTGATTTTTTTCAAAAACGTTCTAAACGGTGAGGCTAAGTTAGTAAATTTGTGGTGAAAAATTGGACTATCTTTACGAAAAATCTGTACGATGTTTATAAATGATCCTTTGGGGGCTGCTTTTCACGATGTGATGGAGGGGAAGGTACGGGGAGAGATCCTTGTAAAGTGTTCTGTAGCAGAGGATGAGTGGCTATCTCCCCGCTATTTTTTTCGAGAGTTTGAGGCGATGCCTGAGACCGAACAACGTGCTTTGGCGAGGGCCAAAGGTCATATCCTGGATGCCGGAGCCGGCTCGGGAAGCCATTCGTTGTGGCTTCAGGAGCAGGGAATGGAGGTGACGGCTATTGATGTCTCTCCGGGAGCGGTGGAGGTGATGCAACGACGGGGAGTGAAGAGTGCGAAATTGCAAAATCTTTTTTCCATAAAAGAGGAATCGTACGATACGATTTTGATGCTTATGAATGGTATCGGAATGGTACAGGATATTGAGGGGCTGAATCTTTTTCTGCCATTGGTGAAGAAAATTCTCAAGCCGGGAGGAGAGATCCTGCTTGATAGCTCTGACCTACGCTATCTTTTCCAACAGGATGACGGATCGTTATGGATCGATCTTAATGCGCCTTACTATGGGGAGGTGGTTTACGAACTTACCTATGGCGACGTGGAGGGGAAACCCTTTAAATGGCTCTACATTGATTTCTACACGCTGGACTATTATGCACAACAGCATGGCTTTATCCTTGAACATCTCTATGAGGATGACCATTTTAACTACTTGGCTTCTTTGAGGGTTGCGCCTTAACTGGCTGTTAGTTCGTTGGTTGTGTTTTTTTATGGACAGACACTCATGAATAACTTAGGGGTAGGTTATTCATGGTTTGATAATCCGTTTATCGTATGGTAGTTGTTTAAATTCTTCAATTAGTAATTGATAATTAACAATTACCTGAAAATCATAGGTTTATTGGGTTTTGAAAGGGGGTGTAGCGCAGTGGGGAAAGTGCTAACTGGTAAAAGTCGGTAAGCTCCGGAGGGGTGTTATCGTTTTTTACCACTTCTTTTGGGACCTTTTTTCTTTTTGGGCCTTTTGAGGGCGGGGCTGCCCGAGTTGCGTTGCCGGTTTTTGGCACTCTTCTCATGAAAAGCACCGCCACCGGTGAGGCGTGACGGGGTTCCTAAGTAGTTTTTATCAAAGAGTTTGGGGCGCTCTTCGGGCGTGAAGATCTTGGAGATCTCCACCTCCTGGGGAATCTCTTCAAAGGGTAATTTCTTGTGGATGAGTTTCTCGATCTCCAATAACTGCTCCTCCTCTTTTTCATTAACAAAGGCGAGGGCAATGCCGTATTGCCCGGCGCGCCCTGTGCGCCCTATACGGTGAATGAAGTCTCCGGGGCTTTCGGGCATATCGAAGTTGATCACATGGCTGATCTCCCTAAAGTCGATGCCTCGTGCAATGATATCCGTGGCAATCAATACCCTGATCTCTTCCTCCTGGAACCGCTGTATGGCTTTTATCCGGGTGTTTTGCGCTTTGTTGGAGTGGATAATCCCTACCTCTCCCTCGTAGGTGGGGGCGATCTTTTCGTAGAGTTTGTCAGCCAGTTTTTTACTATCCACAAAGACCAGAACTTTTTTCAGGACCTCTCGCTCTTTCAGCAGGTGTTTTAGGAGGTTCACCTTTGTATGATAGTTGGGGACGTGATAGCCCATGAGTTGGATCTCCTCCAATGGGGTGCCGTGGGGTGCCACAATGATCTTTTCCGGTGCCGCAAAGTGGGTGTCTATGATCTTCTCTACTCCTTCGCTCAGTGTGGCTGAGAAGAGCAGGTTTTGACGGCGTGGAGGCAGGGTATCCATGATGGCCTCCAACTGCGGGCGGAACCCTAAGTTTAGCATTTCGTCCACCTCATCCACCACAAGTTTTTGAATGGACTTGAAACGGAGGATGCCTGTCATGGCAAGGTCATACGCCCGTCCCGGTGTACCCACAAGGATGTCTACCCCTTGATGTACAGCTTGCTTCTGTGGGTTGATGTTGACGCCTCCATATACGGTGGCTACCCGAACGGTGATATAGGCTGTGAGTTTCTCGATCTCTGCTGCTACCTGAAGCACCAACTCGCGGGTTGGTACGAGGATTAAGATTCTGGGGTTCCGTTGTTCGGAGTAGGGGAGTTGCCGTAGGATGGGCAGGAGGTAGGCAAGGGTCTTCCCCGTTCCTGTTTGGGCAACCCCCACCATATCTCTTCCCGAGAGGATGACGGAATAGGCTTCTTGTTGTATTCGGGTAGGGTAGACATACTCCATATCGTCAAGGGCATGTCGCAGCGGTTTGCTTAAATTTAGTTCTTCAAAGGTCACGGTAAGTCGGTTTTAGGCCACAATCTCAATGGTGTGGTTGGCAAAGGTTACGGTATCTCCCTGGTGGAGTTTTTTGCGTTTTCGGGTCTCTATTTGGCCGTTCACCAACACCTCTTCCCCTGTAATGACCGCATTGGCAAAGCCTCCGCTCTCCACGATACCCATGATCTTTAAGAGCTTGTTTAGTTCGATATATGCTTGTCCGTTCAGTTGAAATTTCATGGTGTTGTTTGGGGGGTATTAGTCTTTGAGAAAGGCCGTAGTTAGCGTTGTTGTTCTTTTTTTCGGGATCCCTTATAAAGTTCATATTTATGGAGTCGGCTCTCCAGGGGGCCGTTATAGAGTTTGATCTTCCGGGCCGGCCTCAACTCGATAAACTTTATGGCTTCCACATTTCCGCTGATAATCCACGCTTCCCATCCTTGGTAATGATGCTTCATGCGGGTTCCAATCTCCTTGTAAAAAGGAATGATCTCCTCCTTCTCTTTGAGTCTCTCTCCATAGGGAGGGTTGATGACCAAAAGGCCGGGATCCATGTTGGGGGTCTGTTCCAGAAAGTCGTTGAGTCCCCACTGCACCCATTTATCCACTCCGGCGTATCGGGCGTTTTGCGTGGCTATCTTCAAGGCTCGGATATCCATGTCCATGCCTCTGATGTCGGCCTGGGGAGGTGTGATCCGGGCATCGGCTTCTCGCTGCACCCTTTTCCACAGCACATCGTCGTAGTCGTTCCAGTTTTCAAAGGCAAATTCCAGTAGCCTTCCCGGAGGGATGTTGGCGGCCATCATGGCGGCCTCGATGGGGAAGGTTCCCGATCCACACATGGGATCCAGTAGCGGGCGCTTCCGATCCCATTGGGAGAGGAGAAGGATGCCTGCGGCCAATGTTTCCGAGATGGGCGCTTCCAGCTGCATGGCTCGGTAGCCGCGCCGTCCCAATTGAACGCCACTGCTGTCCATGGAGACGGTGCATCGGCTCTCCGCAATATGGATGTTGATTCGGATGTCGGGATGTTCAATGTCCACAGAGGGACGTTTCCCGAAGCGGCTGCGAAACTGATCCACAATGGCATCTTTGGTACGCAGTGCCACGAACTTGGAGTGTGTAAAGAGCTTCCCTTGTGTGGTGCCGTCAACGGCAAAGGTTTGATCCGCATGGAATAGCGACGTCCAGTCAATGGTCTGTATTAACCGATATAACTGTGCCTCGTTCTTTACGCTGAAGGTGCGAATGGGTTTGAGGATCTTTTGTGCGGTGCGGAGCAGCAGGTTACTTTTGTACATCACCTCCAGGGTGCCTTTGTACTTCACGGCTCTGTTGAGGAGCGTAATCTCGGTGGCTCCAATCTGTTCCAACTCCGAAGCCAATACCTTTTCAAGTCCGTAAAGTGTTTTTGCGATAAGAGGAAACGATTGCAATGCTCAGTGTGTTAATGGTGATACCTTTCCGATCCAATAGTTGGGGCAAAGATATAAATTGTATGGGAAATGGCGTGTGCTTATGGGACAAGGGCGATATGGTCCTCTTTTAGCACGATCTTTTCCGCCTTATAAAGGGCACCAACGGCTTTTTTGAAGGCCTTTTTGCTCATTCCGGCAAGGGCGTAGATCTCCGAGGGATCACTCTTATCGGTGAGGTTTAACAGGCCATGGTTAGCCTCTAAGAGTTGGATGATTTTGAGGACATTTGCATCGTTAAAGTTGTTATAACCGATGGGGTGTAAGGAGATATCTAACTTCTGGTCTTCCCTGATATTCTTCACATAGCCGGTCAGTTGGTCTCCCACATGGAGGGGTTTAAACACCTCATTGGCGTAGATGAGTCCCTTGTGGCGGTTGTTCACAATAACGGTGTAGCCCATCTCTGAGCGGTTTGATACCAGTAGGGAGACCTGCTGGTGGAGCGTCACAGAGAGCTCTTCGTTACTGAGGTATTTGTCGATTTTATTGCTGGCAAATAGGCGGTATGATCTCTCATCAAGCGCTAAAAAGACCACGTACCAGCGTCCTTTTTCCATCTTTTGACGCTGTTCTCTAAAGGGAACCAGTAGGTCCTTTTCCAAGCCCCAATCCAGAAAAGCGCCCACCTCTGAGACATCGGTTACCTGTAGGAAGGCAAATTCATGCAGCTTGATATGGGGCTCGAGGGTCGTGGCGATTTTTCGTTCCGCGTAGTCACGATAAACGAAAACGGTGATCTCTTCGCCTATCTCAAAGTGCTCCGGACAGTATTTGTTGGGTAATAGTACCTCCTCTCCGGTGTTGTCTCCCAGGTAGAGCCCCACGCTTGTGCTGCGTAAGAGGGTAAGTGTGTTGTCTTGTCCGATGGTTATCATGATGATGGTGTTAATAAAAAATACCTGCTCTTTGAGGAGGTGGAGAGCAGGTATTCTGTGATAAATTCCTTTAAAACAAGGTTTCTATAAATCAATCCTGTCAAAAAGATCAATAAGTTCCTGCTTGGTGAAATCTCCGGTAGATACTAAGCTAATGTTGGTGTTATATTTGGGAAACTGAACCATAAGAATGGAGGCTTTGATTCCCTGATCTAACTCTTCGAAATAGTACATTTTCTTTCTCTTATGGTAGAACGTATCATAGCTTTTCCCCTCCTCATCTTTTAGTTCTCCTTCCTCCATTCCTTCCATGGAGCTTGCCAATACGCTGAATCCCGATTGGAGTGATTTCATGAAAACCGCCATGTATTGCTCTCCTTGAAGGTTCATCACTGTGGTGCGGTTGTATCCCTCAATTTCGAACTTGTTCATTGCTTTTTGGAACATCTCATAGGGCATCTCTACGGGGTAGGATTCTTCTTCCTCTTCCTCTTCTTCCACTTCTTCATATAGTTCTCCGGGATTTGCAAAGAAGTTTTCTGTCTGCTCAGAAAGATCCTGTACCTCAAACCCTTTGGGGGTATCAAAGAGGGAGGAGGGAATGGTGACTTTTTCTTTGAATAGTGTGGCCTCCTGGAAGTTCTTTATGCCAAGGATCTTGGATTCTATTTTGAGTGACACCCCTTTATAAACCCATACTTTGCTTCCTAAGAGTGAAGTGATTTCACATCGCTTATTCAGAATGGTCTCTTCACCGATGATCTCTCCGCCCAGGCTTTCCAGAATCTCTTTAGCGTATGCTTCTTGCTCCTTTTCAGTCATGCTATTTACCTGTTGGTTGATCTCTTCGTAGAGCGGATTGATACTCTTTGTAACTTTTTTCTCCTTAAAATCGATCATGGTGATGCGAGGGCCTTGCATAATGCTGCGGGTATGCTTCTCTTTCACATCCTTCATCCCAAAAATTTTCACCGTAGTTACTGAATTTTCTTCCTCAATTTGGGTATCTCCATAGTTGTCAAACCAGATCTCTTTTGTCCCCTCTGTATTTCCGGTGAGTTTATACTTGACGTGCCCTGATTTGATGGCATATTGATTTATTTTTTGATTCTGAGCCTTTAGTGTGACGCTGAAAGCTAAAAAGGTTAATAGTACGGTAAAAATAATTCGTTTCATGGTTAAATTTTTTGTAGTCGACAAAGGTAATATATCCGTTGAATTTTTTAATAGGGATTATGTTAAATTTTTACGATAACAGCGTGTCCGTTTATGTTGTCGTGCCTCCAACTTGTTCCATAGCTGGTTGATGTCTCGGTTTTTTTCCAACTCTTTGGTTGTCTCAATATGTTTGATCCCATTTTCTAGGAATTTCTGCCCGATTTCGTGGAAGATCATGGCATTAACCCCCTTTCTTTTGTAGTCGTTTCTTACGGCAATAAGCAGAAGGTCAGCTGTTTGGTGGTGTTTTAGCGATTTGTAGAGGGAGAAATAGCCTCTCAATGTAATTGCGCCATTAATCTTCTTGAGGGCGTCGGAGAGGGAAGGAAATGCCAGCCCAAATCCTACCAATTTGTTTTGTTCATCCACGATTAACGAGGTATAAGCTCTTTTCAAAAGGAGCCAATTAGCTTTGATAATCCTTTTGGTTTGCTCTTTAGAAATTTCTGAAAACCCGTAGAGGCCGGAGTAGGAGCGGTTAATGAGTTTGAAAATCTCTCCGGCATAATTTACAAGATCCCGCCGGTTTTTGATCTTAACATGTCGGAGATGGTAGCGATTTTTGACCAGTTCGGCTCCCCTGACAATTCGCTCGGGAATCTCATCGGGCATGGCGATGTCGTACTCTACCCAGTCGATCTCTTTTTTATAACCACAGGCATCTATGAGTTTTCCGTAGTAAGGGTAGTTGAACCGGGCGTAAGAGGTGAGCGTTTCGCCAAACCCCTCTATCAGTACTCCGGAGGGATCGAAGGAGGTAAATCCCAAAGGGCCGTGAACCACATAGAGGTCGTTCTCCATAGCCCATACCTCCACGGTGTGGAGAAGCTTCTCCAATACCTCTTGTTCTTCAATAAAGTCAAGCCACCCAAAGCGTGCATATTTCACTTCTCTGTTGTCGTTGTACCGATGGTTAATGATCCCGGCAACTCTCCCTACCACCTTCTTGTTGCGGATGGCTAACCAAAGCCGCGCATCGCAATAATCAAAGGCTAAGTTGGTGTTGTGATCAAAGGTCTTTACCTCTTCACTTCGTATGGGAGGAAAATAGCCCGGCTCATTTTTGTATAAACGCTCCGGAAAACGAATGAAGTCATGGAGTTCATCCTCTTTTAAAACCTCTTTTATGATGATGGTCATAAGCAATGCTATTGGGGGAATCTGTATTTTGCAAAAGTAGCAACTTCGTTGATGAAAGGAAGAGTAGGGGAAGATCTTTTTTGTTAAACAATTTCCGCTATTATGGGTTACCTTGGTACAAAATAAGAAGCGTATGGAAAATGTATATAAGAGTCCCAAAGTACAGCAATTTCACCTTGAAGGGGTTCCCCATATAGGCGTCTACGATGCTTTCTCTGCCATGTTGGAGGGGGAGGTCTACCTGCTGGATGTGAGGGAACCGGAGGAGAGGCATCATGGGATGTTTGGAGAGAGTGAAAACATCCTCTACCATCCCATGAGTCGTATTATTGATACCTTTTACGGAATTCCTAAAGATAAGCCGGTGGTGGTTTGTTGTGAGAGTGGTGTTCGTAGCATGAAAGTTGCCAATCTCTTGTTGAAACAGGGGTTCCCTCACGTGGCTAATCTTGATGGAGGCTTTATGGAGTGGCAGCAGCAGGGAATGCCAGTGGTAGGGGGGAACTCGCACTCTTGCCATCACTGCTCCGGCGGTTGTGGGGGGTGTTAGTGTTGTGTTCCTTCTGGAGGGGGACATATAGCGTCCGTCTATAAAGTCCGACTTCTTCGTTATGCTTCTCTTTTGCTGAGGTGCAGTCTGTTTTATGCAAAATAGCTGTTTACCACAGACCCTGTAATGAGAGAATTTCAAAGACGAGGGTGATAAAATGTTGAAGATTACAAAACGGAATGAGCGAGGCAAGAGCAGAGAGTTATTATAAAAACGTATCATTATGGCAGATATTATAGACTATAAGATTTACGGCGACGATATGCAAATCGTGCAGATAGGGCTGGACCCCGGAGAGGGTGTACGTGCGGAGGTAGGCACCATGATGTATATGACTGATGGCATCCAAATGCAGACTACCACTGGGGGTGGAATTTTCAAAGGCTTTAAGCGCATGCTTACCGGTGACGGCTTTTTTATCACCACCTTTATCCAAAGTGGGTCGCACAAAGGTTATGTGGGGTTTGGTGCCCCCTTCCCCGGCAAAGTGATCCCGTTGGATTTGAGTGATCTGGGCGGTAGTTTTATCTGTCAGAAGGATGCTTTTTTATGTGCCGCTTCGGGGGTTGATATTGATATAGCCTTCTCTAAACGCTTGGGAGCCGGTCTTTTTGGGGGTGAAGGTTTTATCCTGCAAAAGCTCTCCGGCGACGGTTTGGCCTTTATTCATGCTGGGGGCACGGTGATCAGCAAAACCCTGCAGGCCGGAGAAACTCTCCGTATTGACACCGGTTGTATTGCTGCTTTCGCCCCCACCATCGACTATAATATCAAGTTTATTGGGGGCTTTACCAATGCCCTCTTTGGCGGAGAGGGACTCTTTGTGGCAACCCTTACCGGGCCGGGAAGAGTATTTCTTCAGAGCCTGCCCTTCAGTCGCTTGGCAGATCGTATTATGGTGGCCAGTGCTCGCCATAACAGGGGAGAACGAAAAGGTGCCGCCGGCATCGGCGGGGATCTTCTTGGAGGGATCCTTGGTGGGGATAAGCGATTCTAAGGATTTTGTGAATGCTTCCTCTCTTCTCCACAAGGGGACACTTAGGGAGGGGGACAGGTTTAACATTCTGCGATGGTTGTGCCCATAGCAGAATTCCGATAAACTATTGCTTTATAAAGGGGCGTGTTTTGCGGGTTATATCATCTCGAACAAAGTAGGTTCCCCGGGGATAGCTTTCCACATTGATCTGACGGGTGCCTTCGTGTAGGGTGTAGCGATCCATCACTTGACCGGTTGTGCTGAGGATTGTGATGGTCTGTCCCTTTTCTGGGGTTTCTGAAGAGATGAAGAGTGTGCCTTGAGTGGGAGAAGGATAAAGGGTTATGGCCTTGGAAAGATCCGTCATGCCTACTCCACTGTTGGCCTCTCCGGGCGTAGGTGTTTCAAAGGCCTTCCAGTTGGAGGAACCGTCACATACACGACCGTAAGAGATATCCTTTTGCTGTTCCCCAAAAGAGAGGGTGTCAATGGGGGCAAGTCCGTTGGCGTTCGAGTCGTATAACCCGATGAACTCGCCTCCTTTGGAGAGCTTGAAGTTGGTGTGCATCTCCCCCTGCTCTTCATTTTTATCCGCCCAAAAGAGCAGGTACTCGCCTGGGGGGAGGGTTACTGCAGGAATCATCCATTTTGAGGGTTCTTCAGGGTCATCGGAGAGGTACATTCCCTCCAGGTTGATGCTGGTATCTCCCCCATTCCAAAGTTCTATCCAGTCGTCGTATTCTCCGGCCTCATCGGCGATGGTGCTTTCGTTGTCGGCCATAAACTCATTGATGTAGAGTGAATAAGCTGTTTGTGGTTGGGAAAAAGCACTCCAAACAATGGATGTTGCAAGAGCGGCCAGTAACATAACTTTTTTCATTTGTTCCGTAGTTTATGAGGGAAAAGAGATCAAAAATCGCTTCTCTCCGGGATTTGTTATTTGGTGATTTCTTGTTGTCCTTTAAGGGGGCACAAGTTAATAAATTATCCGTAACTCCTCCTGAAAGGTGTTTTTTATTTGATATCTTTACGGCACTAAAATTTTTGTTGATACCATGGTTGATTATACCCATTTACATGTCCACACACAATATTCTGTCTTAGATGGCGCCTCCGATATTACTAAGCTAATAAGAAGGGCTAAAGAGTTAGATATGGGTGCGCTGGCCATTACCGATCACGGGAATATGTATGGGGCATTACACTTTTTTAACACGGCCCAGGATGAGGGGATAAAGCCGATTCTCGGTTGTGAAACTTACGTAGCTGATGCCGGCCGCTTTGACCGTACCGGAAAGGGCGACCGGTTCCGTGGTTTTCATCTTATCATCCTTGCGAAAAACAAAATAGGTTATCATAACTTGTGTAAGCTGGTCACCTTAGGGTTTCGCGATGGGTTCTACTATAATCCCCGTATTGACAAGGAAATTTTGGTGCAGTATAAGGAGGGGTTGATTGTAAGTTCGGCTTGTTTGGCGGGAGAGGTTGCATTCTATGCACAGCGTGGGCATATGGAGAGGGCTGAGAGCGCCGTACTTTGGTACAAAGAGCAGTTTGGAGAAGATTTTTACCTTGAGGTGATGGATCACGGCATCCCTGAGCAGGCGCGGGCTAACGAGGCCATTCTTGCCCTGGGAAAGAAGCATGATGTGAAGGTTATCGCCACCAATGATGTCCATTTTATTCGAGAAGAGGATGCCGAAGCCCATGATATCCTGGTCTGCTTGAGCACGGGGAAGGATTTCGACGATCCCGCAAGATTGAAATATACAGGAAAGGAGTACCTGAAATCCTATGAGGAGATGGCTGCGCTCTTTCCCGAAAACCCTGAGGTGCTGCACAATACCCAGGAGATTGTGGACAAGGTAGAGGTGTATGAGCTGAAAAGGGATATCCTTCTGCCCAAGTTCCCCATTCCCCGGGAATTTGAAAATGAAGATGCTTACCTTGCCCACTTGGTTTGGGAAGGAGCCCAAAAGGTGTACGAAGAGATTACGCCTGAGATCAAAGAGCGCTTAGAAATGGAGCTTGGTGTGATCAGTAAAATGGGCTTTTCCGGTTATTTTTTGATCACTCAGGATTTTATCAATGCGGCACGTCAAATGGGGATATTGGTGGGGCCGGGGCGTGGCTCAGCGGCGGGTTCGGCCGTGGCCTATGTAACGGGTATCACCGCCATCGATCCTATTAAATATAACCTTCTCTTTGAGCGTTTTCTGAATCCTGAACGCGTCTCCATGCCTGATATCGATACCGATTTTGACGATGAGGAGCGACAGAAACTCTTCGATTACGTGATTGAAAAGTATGGTTCCGATAAGGTTGCTCAGATTGTCACTTTTGGTAAGATGGCTGCCAAATCGGCTGTTCGCGACGTGGGACGTGTGCTTAGGGTGCCCCTGCCTGAGACCGACCGCATCGCCAAGTTAATCCCCGACACTTCCTTGGATGAGGCCTTTAAAAAGGTTCCCGAATTGCAGGAATTGAAAGAGAAGGGAGAAGATCGTGTGCGGAATATGTTGAAAAATGCGGAGATCCTGGAGGGTTCTATTCGTCAAACAGGGGTCCATGCCTGTGGGGTGATTATTGGTCCGGAAGATCTTAGTGAGCATATTCCCCTGGCCAGGGCTAAAGACTCTCCCCTGATGGTGACCCAGTATGATGGAAGATTCGTGGAGTCGGTGGGGATGCTAAAGATGGACTTTCTGGGGCTGAAGACGTTGTCCATTATTAAGGATGCCATCCAGAATATTGAGATCCGTCACGGAAAGCGGGTTGATATAGAGCATATCTCGTTGGAAGATGAAAAAACCTACGAGCTGTACCAGCGGGGGGATACTATTGGTACTTTCCAGTTTGAGTCGCTGGGTATGCAGAAGTATCTTAAGGAACTAAAACCTACCGATATCGAGGACCTTATCACAATGAATGCCCTCTATCGTCCGGGGCCCATGAAGAATATCCCCCTCTTTATCGACCGGAAGCATGGACGGGTGCCGGTGGTCTATCCCCATGAAGATTTGAAGGATATTCTGAAGACCACCTATGGGATCATGGTTTATCAGGAACAAATCATGCAGACCGCACAACGACTGGGCGGGTTCTCGTTGGGAAAAGCGGACAACCTCCGCCGTGCCATGGGGAAGAAGAAGATGAAAGCCATGAATGACATGCGCGTGGATTTTGTGGCCGGAGCCCAAGAGCGGGGCATCGATAAAGAGAAAGCCAATGACCTCTTTGATACCATGAAAGAGTTTGCCGAATATGGTTTTAACCGGTCGCATTCGGCGGCCTATTCGGTGGTAGCTTACCGTACCGCCTACCTTAAAGCGCACTATCCGGCCGAATATATGGCCTCGGTACTTACCCATAACCTTACAGATATCAAGAAGATTAGCTTCTTTATCGATGAGTGTAAACATGCGGGAATTGCCGTGTTGGGTCCGGATATCAATGAGAGTTATCTCAACTTTACCGTTAACCCAAAGGGAGAGATTCGTTTTGGGATGGCTGCCATAAAAGGGGTGGGGGAGGCTGCAGTGCACGCCATCATCCTTGAGCGGAAAGAGCATGGCCCCTTTGCGGATATCTTTGATTTGGTGCGTCGGGTGGATCTTCGTACAGTGAATAGAAAAACCTTGGAATCCCTAGCCTTAGCCGGAGCCTTTGATACCTTTTCCGACGTACATCGTGCCCAGTTCTTTCACCGGGATGGGGATTCGGACACCTCCTTTATCGAGAAATTGGTGAAACATGGCAGTGATTATCAGGCCCGGAAAAAATCAGCCCAGGTCTCCCTCTTTGGGGAGGAGACCGAGGTGGCTATGGCAGAGCTCTCCATGCCGGAGGCTAGCCCATGGCCCAATATCGAACAACTGAAAAAGGAGAAAGCCGTGACCGGCTTCTACATGTCAGGACACCCGTTGGATAGTTTTAATTTTGAAATAAAACAGTTTACTAATGTTACCATTGCTCGACTAAACGAAGATCTTGAGTCTTTGAAAGGTTTTGGAAAGCTGTTTTTTGCGGGAATGATCACTGAGGCCGCGGAGCGAACCACCAAAAAGGGAGCCCCCTATGGCTTTTTTGTGTTGGAAGATAAAGAGGATGCCCATCGCTTTGCCCTCTTTTCCAAGGAGTATCTGGAGCTGAAACCCTATATTATCGCCGGACAATCGGTATTGGTGGAAGGGCGGATCAGACGTAATTACCAGGAACAATATGAGGTGTCCATCGTCTCCATTGAACTTTTGGCTGAAGTGATGGAACGAAGGGTGAATAAGATTACGATGATCATCCCTCAAGTGCAGTTAACCAAAGAACTGGTGAAGGAGTTTGATCAGTTGGTTAAACATAACAAGGGCCCGGCTCGTATGGTGATAAGAATACAGGATGATACCCTGGAGCGTGTTGAGATGCTGGCAAAAAAACGAGTGGATCCTGCAGCTTTGATTAAATTTTTGAATAAGAATGAGCTAAAATATAAGATTAATTAGCGTCCGTCTATAAAGTCCGACTTCTTCGTTACGCTTGTCTTCCAAATGGTTATTTGCCCTAGTAAACTCCTCTATTTCAGCCTTTGCAAGCCTCGAATTCGAACTTTCTAGACAGCCTCTTCTCACAACGCTGACTTTATGGACAGACACTGAATAGCGGCTATCTATAACGTCCGACTTCTTTGTGATGCTTCTCTTCCAAAGGGTCATTTACCTCAGTAAACTCTCCTATTTCAGCCTTCGCAAGCCTCGGATTCGAACGTTCTATACCGTCACTGCTCAAAACCCTGACTTTATGGAAAGGCACTAATTGGGAGTGGTTTTTTTTCTTTACCTTTGCCCAAAATAATCTTTAAAGTATAAAATTATGGCACTTGAAATTACAGATGCAACGTTTGAAGAAGTTGTGATGAAATCGGATAAGCCGGTGGTTCTTGATTTTTGGGCAGTTTGGTGTGGACCCTGTCGCATGATTGCTCCTTCCATCGATGAGATGGCCAAAGAGTTTGAAGGAAAAGCAGTGATCGGTAAGGTGGACGTGGATCAGAATCCTGGAATATCCGGACAGTTTGGCGTTCGGAATATTCCTACCGTACTCTTTATCAAAAATGGTGAAGTGGTAGATAAGCAGGTGGGAGCCGTTCCTAAGAGTGCATTGGTTGCCAAGTTAGAGAAACTACTGTAAGAATTTTTGTTTATGGAGGGCATCGGGATTCAACTTTTCCGATGCCTTTTTGTCTATAGGGGACTTTCGCTGACTGCTTTGTATGTAGGTTGCGGCTCCGGAAGCCCCCTTTAATGGTGTTAGGATGCCCATAGAGCAAAATAGGTTTCAGAAATATTATCCACTGGAGTTTATTGCTCGTCAAGTGGTGGAGGGGTTTATCACGGGATTGCATAAAAGTCCTTTTCACGGTTTTTCGGTGGAGTTTGCTGAACACCGCCTTTACAACGAAGGCGAGTCTACACGTCACATCGACTGGAAGCTCTACGCCCGTACCGATAAGCTTTTTGTGAAGCGTTTTGAAGAGGAGACCAATCTACGTTGTCGTTTCGTGATCGACAATAGCTCTTCCATGTATTTTCCCGTAAAAGGGGCTCCTTCGCTGGAGAATCCCAATAAAATCACCTTCAGTGTCTATGCGGTAGCCTGCTTGATGTACCTCCTTCGTAAGCAGCGGGATGCTGTGGGTCTCTCCTCTTTTTCAGAGGGGCTTGACTTGGCTACAGATGCACGCTCCGGGGATGTGCATCATAAATACCTCTACCATGAACTGGAGAAACTGCTGTTGCCCCATAACCCTTCGCAGCGAAATATAACCCACGTGGCTCGTTCTCTACACCTGATCGCAGAGAATATTCATAAGCGTTCATTGGTGGTTCTCTTTAGTGATATGTTTGAAAGCCAAGAGGATAACGAGTCGCTGTTTTCTGCTTTGCAGCACTTGAAGCATAATAAACATGAGGTGGTGCTCTTCCATGTGGTGGATAAGCAGAAAGAGGTGGACTTTCTTTTTGAGAATCGTCCCTGCCGCTTTGTGGATATGGAGACAGGGGCGGAGATCAAGATCAATCCGCATCTGGTGAAAAAAGAGTATGCGCAAGGGATGGAGGCCTTTACCAAAGAGCTTTCCTTACGCTGTGCCTCTTACCATATTGACTTTGTGGAGGTGGACATTAACAAGGGTTTTGATCAGGTTCTCCTTCCTTACCTTATCAAGCGCCAAAAAATGCGTTAAGGTTCGTTCTATTATTTTCCTTACTTTTGCCTTTCTCAAAATGATATTGTAATGACTATAGCACCAAAGTATTCCCCTAAACCTGTTGAAGATAAATGGTATCAATATTGGATGGATCAGGCGTTTTTTCACTCTATGCCGGATCATCGTGAACCCTATACTGTCGTGATCCCACCGCCCAATGTGACGGGGGTACTCCACATGGGACATATGTTGAACAATACCATACAAGATGTGCTGGTGCGTCGTAAAAGGATGCAGGGATACAATACATTGTGGGTGCCCGGAACGGATCATGCCTCTATCGCTACAGAGGCAAAAGTGGTTAACAAACTGAAAAGTGAGGGGATTGAGAAGTCCTCTTTGACCCGGGAGCAGTTTCTGGAACATGCCTGGCAGTGGAAGGAGAAGCATGGAGGAATCATCCTGGAGCAACTGAAAAAACTTGGTGCTTCCTGCGATTGGTCGCGTACGCGTTTTACCATGGATAAGCCACTGTATGACTCTGTGATAAAGGTGTTTATCGATCTTTACGACAAGGGATTGATCTACCGAGGTGTACGGATGGTGAATTGGGATCCCCAGGCGTTGACCGCCCTCTCCGATGAGGAGGTGATCCACAAAGAGGTGCAGTCAAAACTCTACTATCTGCGCTATAACATCGAGGGTACAGATGATCAATATGTGACCATTGCTACCACACGCCCTGAGACCATTCTAGGGGATACGGCGGTGTGTGTAAACCCGGAAGATGAGCGCTATAAGGATCTTGAAGGAAAAAAGGTGATCGTTCCATTGGTGAACAGAACCGTTCCCATCATCCGTGATGCGTATGTGGATATGGAGTTTGGTACGGGATGCCTGAAGATCACACCGGCTCACGATATCAATGACTATGAGATAGGAATTCGTCATAAGCTGAAGTCCATTGATATCTTTAACGATAATGGTACCCTTAACGAGAAGGCGGAGCTTTATGTGGGGATGGATCGCTTTGCTTGTCGCAAGCAGATCGTGAAAGACCTTGAAGCGGCCGGTAACTTGGTAAAGATTGAAGATTACACCAATAAGGTGGGCTACTCCGAGCGTACCGATGCGGTCATTGAGCCCAAACTCTCCTTGCAGTGGTTCCTGAAGATGGAGGAGCTTGCCAAGCCGGCGTTGGATTTGGTGATGGATGACACCATTCAGTTCTATCCTGCTAAGTTTAAGAACTCCTATCGTCATTGGATGGAGAATGTGCGCGATTGGTGTATCAGTCGTCAGCTTTGGTGGGGGCAGCAGATACCGGTTTATTACGCTCCTTCCGGAGAGATGGCAGCCGCAGAGAGTGCTGAAGAGGCCTTGCTGAAACTGAAGGAGGCCCATGCCCTGAACGATTTAACCGTGGAAGATCTTGTGCAGGATGAGGATGTGCTGGATACCTGGTTTAGCTCTTGGTTGTGGCCCATTACGGTGTTTGACGGAATACGTCACCCCGACAATGAAGAGATAAACTATTATTACCCTACCAATGACTTGGTGACGGCTCCCGAGATTCTTTTCTTTTGGGTGGCCCGGATGATTATGGCCGGAAAGGCGTATCGGGGGGATATCCCCTTCAAAAATGTCTACCTCACTGGTATTGTGCGGGACCATTTAGGACGTAAGATGTCCAAATCGCTGGGGAATAGTCCCGATCCCATCATGTTGATGGAGAAGTATGGGGCCGATGGTGTGCGTATGGGCATGCTCCTTACCAGTCCTGCAGGAAACGACCTTCCCTTTGACGAGACCCTTTGTGAGCAGGGACGTAACTTTACCAATAAGGTTTGGAATGCTCTTCGTCTTGTGAAGGGGTGGGAGGTGGATGATACCCTTCCGCAACCCGACACCAATGGGGTCGCCGTTAGGTGGTTCCAGGCAAAATTGAATGAGGCCCTCAGCTTTATTGAGGAGCAGTTTGAGAAATATCGCCTCTCCGATGCGCTGATGGCTATCTATAAATTGATATGGGATGACTTCTGTTCCTGGTACCTCGAGATGATTAAACCGGGCTATCAACAACCCATTGATCGCACTACGTTGGAGGCTACCATTGTGCTGTTTGATAAGTTGATGCGCATCCTGCATCCCTTCATGCCTTTTATGACGGAAGAGGTTTGGCATTTGATGGCTGAGCGTAAAGAGGGGGATTCCATTATGATTTCAGCGATGCCTCAACCAGAGGCCTTTGACAGGGTCTTGTTGCAACAGTTTGAGGTTGCCTCCGAAACCATTCAGTTTGTGAGGAGTATTCGTAAAGAGAAAAATATTCCCTTTAAAGAGGCTCTTGCGCTCTTTGTGAAACCCAATGAGGAGGAGCGGTTAGCCACATTCGACCCGGTTATTACCAAGCTGTGTAATCTTAGTGAGATTACCTATGTCACGGAAAAAGTGGAAGATGCCCTCTCCGTCGTTCTCCATTCGGTGGAATACTATATCCCTTTGGCGGAGAATATTGATGTGGAAGCCGAGATTGCCAAGTTGGAGGAGGAGCTCTCCTATGCAAAAGGTTTTTTACAAAGTGTGGAGAAAAAGCTCTCCAACGAGCGTTTTGTGAAGAATGCACCGGAGAAGGTCGTGATGATGGAACGGAAAAAACAGGAGGATGCCCTGAAGAAAATAGATGCCATTGAGTCGCAGTTGCACACTTTTAGGAAATAGTGTGCCTTGTGCCTCTGTAATTGTATGCAAAAAATTATATTTTTAGTAGTTTTTCTTAGTAAAGTGAGATCATATTTGTAACTTTGTGGTTAATGTTATTATTAATCCGTTGAGGCGTGTCCGGGGGTAGAAGGTACAAATATATCGTTTTATTGGTTCTGTGTTTTCTCACGTGGGGGGTGGTGTATGCTCAACGTGTGGCTCTGGTGCTTTCCGGAGGAGGGGCTAAAGGGTTGGCTCACATTGGCGTAATTCAAGCTCTGGAAGAGCACAATATTCCCATTGATTATGTAGCCGGAACCTCCATGGGAGCCATTGTCGGGGGAATGTATGCCAGTGGTTTTTCTGTGGAGGAGATGAAAGAGCATTTTCACTCCAAGGAGTTTTCCTCTTGGCTTACCGGAGAGATCGAAGAAAAATATCAATTCTATTATAAAAAGGAAGACCCTGATTCTGAATGGATTAATGTGAAGTTTGATATGGATTCGGTGCTTACCTTTAGCTTCGTTCCTACCAATATTATTGCTCCTTATCAGATGGACTTTGCCTTTCTTCAACACTTCTCCCAACCTGGAGCTGCTTGCCTTTATGATTTTGATAAGTTGATGGTTCCGTTCCGCTGTGTCGCTTCCGACATTGAGAATAATCGCGCTTATATCTGTCGATCGGGGGACTTGGGATCGGCTATTCGTGCTTCCATGTCCTTTCCCTTCTATTTTAAGCCTGTTACCATCAATGGTAAGGTGATGATGGATGGGGGAATGTATAATAACTTTCCGGTGGATATTGTTTTAGAGGATTTTCATCCAGATGTGGTTATTGGTTCTGCCGTTGCAGGAAATTATAAAAAGCCCTCCAATGATGATATGGTCTCTATGTTGCGAACTATTTTTATGACGCATACAGACTATGTGATTGAGGACTCCTTGGGGGTTTTGTTGGAACCGGATGTGAAGTTTCTTGAGTTGCTGGATTTTTCGCGGATTGATGAAATTATTGATAGTGGTTATGTGGCTACCAAGCGAAAGATCGGAGCCATTAAAGAGCGTATTGCACGGGAAGTGACCCCCGCAGAAGTTTCCCTGAAACGTAGTATCTTTAAGAGTCACTTTCCTCCTTTGTTGTTTCAAAATATTAACCCCATTGGATTGAAGCCGCGTCAGGCCTCTTATGTGAGTCTTCTCCTGAAACAAGAAGCGGATGTGTTGACGTTGAGTCAACTTAAGCCTAACTACTTTCGGTTGATCGCAGATGATAAGATCTCCTCTGTCTATCCTCGGTGTCGTTTTAATCCCGGTAGCGGGTACTTTGATATATTCCTGGATGTCGTTCCGGCTAAGGATTTGACGGTTTCCATTGGTGGGAATATTGCCTCTTCGGCGGCAACCCAAGCCTTTTTAGGCGTGCGCTATAAGCACTTGAATAATTACTCCTGGACTTTTTCCGGTAACTTTTACATGGGGAGTTTTTACAATAGCATAGCCCTTAAAGCCCGTTTGGAATACCCTACAGATCTTCCTTTCTTTGCTGATTTTGAGGGCGTAATAAATTCTTGGGATTATTTTTCTACTTCTCGTTATTTTGTGGGGGATAAATCGCCAAGTTTCTTGGTTCGCAAAGATAATAATCTGCGCTTTTCTTTTGGAGTGCCGGTTTCCAGCAATAGTAAGATGGCACTGGATTTGGTGCTTTCAGATTTAACGGATTCCTATTATCATACCAACGCTTTTACCCGGCGGGATACCAGTGATGCTACTGTTTTTAGTAACTTCTCCCTTGGACTATTTGTGCAGAAGAACACCTTGAATCGTAAAAATATGGCCACAGAGGGAGAGTCATACCTGGCTTCTCTGCGCTACATCTCCGGGTTGGAAGGTTACACGCCTGGTTCCACAAGCCTTTATAGCAAACCTTTTTACGACCAACATAGATTAGTGCAGTTGCACCTTAAATATCGTCGCTATTTTGAACCGTTCAAATCCATTACTACAGGCGTATATGGGGAGGCGTTATTCTCTTCCCGGAGACTGTTTAGTAACTATATGGCCTCGAAGATAGAGGCTCCGGGATTTAGTCCTTTGCCACAGAGCGATCTGCTTTTTATTCCCGAATATAGGGGGTATAATTGGCTTGGAATGGGGGTTGTGGGTATTGTGAAGATATGGAGTTTCTTCGAACTGCGATCGGATCTTTTTACCTTTATTCCTTACCGTGAAATTATCGAGGTTGAAGACCAGCTTCCTGCCATGAGTTCTCCCTTCCATAGCCAATACCTGGGGGGCGCCTTGTCGTTGATCTTTAACAATTCCTTTGTCCCTGTAAATCTGTCTGTTTCCTATTATCCTAAAACCGAAGAGTCGCTGCAGTTCCTCGTGAATATAGGGTACCTTATCTTCAATAAATCAAGCCATTTTTAATTTAATTTTTATACTCACGCATTATTGCTATTTTTGCAACCTTGTAAGAGTGATTATTAGAAAAGATCAGGATCAAATCCCTTTCTTAAGGGAACGCTAATTAACAGAATTACGAATGGAAGAAAGAAATCTACAACCTGGTGCGATGGAGAATAGCCAACCCCAGGATGAGCGCAAATCAGAAGCAACAGAAGAACAGCAGACCTCTGGTGTGGAAGAAACATTGAGTGAAGAGGGTGCTGCTGTTGAGACAATAGTGCCTGCAACAGGGACAGAAGTTGAGGTTGAGGAGCCTTCGGTTGAAGAGAAGAAACCTGTCGAAGAACAACCTGCTACCGATGAAGTAAAGGAATCAATGCCGGAAGCAAAGGAGGATGATGCTATGCCGAAGGCTGAGGAGATCACCTCCTCCCAGGAACAGGAGGAAGAAGAGGAGCAAGAGGAAGAGGAGCAGATTCCCGAGGATTACTATGCCTCCTTTTCCCGTGAACAGTTGGTGGAAGAGCTGGAATCATTGGTGGAAGAAGAGGACATCAACAAGGTGAAGAAACGGGTTGGAATGGTAAAGATGGCTTACCTGAAGTTTGTGAAAGAGGAAGAGGCTTCTGAAGGGGTAGCTGTAGAAGAGGCAAAAAAGGAGTCGGAAGAGGGAGATCCTTCAAATGCAGAGGAAGAGACGATTTCGCAAGAGGAGCGTGAAGGTGAAGAGGTTGAGGAAGCCCCCGCTGATAAGGAGGTCGATGAGGAGAAACAATTTCGTAACCAATTAGCGTCGAGATATCGTACAGCATTTAAAACCTATAAAAAGAAACGGGAGAAGTTCCTTATTGAACAAGAGGAACAAAAGGTTGCAAACCTAAAGGAGAAGAAACGGATTCTGGAGCAACTGAAGGAGGTGATCAGTTCTGAAGAACCTCTGAAAAAGAGCTATGATGAGTTTCGAGCATTGCAAGATAAGTGGCGCGAAATAGGAATGGTGCCTAAAACAGAGGTGAATAACCTTTGGCAGAGTTACCATTTCCTCGTGGAGAAATTCTTCGACAAAGTGAAGATAAATAATGAACTTCGTGACCTTGATCTGAAGAAGAACCTTGAGAAGAAGATGCGTTTGTGCGAGGCGGCAGAAGAGTTGCTCCTGGAGACTTCCATCATGAAATCCTTTAAGCAACTGCAAGAACTGCATCAAGAGTGGAAAGAGACCGGTCCGGTTCCCTCTGATAAGAAGGAGGAACTTTGGGATCGATTTAAGAATATTACGGATAAAATTAATGCCCGACGGAGGGATCACTACTCTCGTGTCAGGGATGAGCAGGAGAATAACTATAAAGCGAAACTCGCGCTTTGCGAAAAGGTGGAAGAGGTGGTACAGCGTGAGACGCAAAGTATCAAGGAGTGGAATACCAAGACCGATAGTGTGAATGAATTGCTAAAGGTATGGAAAACCATTGGGCCTGCTCCCAAGGCGGAAAATGATGCCATATGGGCTCGTTTTAAGGGAAATCTTGACAGCTTTTTTGAGCGTAAAAAAGAGTTTTTTAGCAACCTTAAAGAGCAGCAAATCAATAATTATAACCTGAAGTTGGACCTTTGTGTACAAGCAGAGAGCGTGAAAGATAGTGAGGAGTGGAAAGAGACTACTCGTACTCTTATTGATTTGCAGAAAAAGTGGAAGGCTATTGGTCCTGTGCCTAGAAAGCATTCGGATAAGATATGGAAACGTTTTCGTGCTGCTTGCGACGAATTTTTTAATCGTAAAGAGGAATTCTTTGGACATATTCATGAGCACGAAGCAGAGAACCTGGAGAAGAAGAAAGCATTGATCCAGCGGGTGAAAGATCAAGTGTTTGGAGAGGTTAAGAGTGAAAATCTGACCATCCTGAGGGATTTCCAACGTGAGTGGATGAACATCGGTCATGTCCCCATCAAAGAGAAGGATGCAGTGCAAAAGGCTTTCCGGGATGCTGTGGATGAAAAATTGGAGGCTCTGAAGATTAATGAGATGGAAATCAGTACGATGAATTTTAGAAATCGTATTGAAAATGTGAAAGAGGGTACGGATGCTAACCGTATCTTGTACCGCGAGCGTATGCAACTCTCCAATAAGATGTCAAAATTGGAAGATGATATTAATCTGTGGGAGAATAATATTGGATTCCTTGCGGATTCGAAGAATGCCACCCTGCTGAAACGTGAATTTGAGAAGAAGATTCAACGTGCAAAACAGGATCTAGCGCTGTTACAAGCAAAATTGAAGTATTTAAACGAACAAATGTAACCCGTTGATGATTGCCAAAAAAATCGTTAATTTTGGCCATCATCTAAAAGATCTTTATGAAGACTATTTTTTTAACGGTTCTTGGTTTACTCATTTCCGTGACGCTTACCGCGCAGATATTTAGTGAGGATACCTTGCGAACCTGCGGGGTGGATAGTGTGCTGTTGGATGCCGGGAGTGGATTTGATGCCTATTTCTGGAATACTGGTGAGACAACGCAGCAGATCTATGCGAGACGTACACATGAGTACAAGGTGTCTGCACTTTTGGGAGGGGTAGAGACGTTGGATTCCATTTATGTGGATATGCTTCGTACGGCTATCCTGGAGCGGGATACTTCATTGTGCTACGGTGCTGATCTGACGCTCTCCTTAAAAGGTGTTGAACCGGAGTGCTTGCGTGCAGTGTTTCCCATCGATGATGGGTCGGGAGAGGATCTTTCGGGGAATGGTCATCATGGCCTCCCCCTGGATGTGATCGCCTTCGAAAATCGGTACGGTGAGGCTAATCGCGCCGGCTATTTTAGCCCTTCGGTGAAAAGTCGTATCGTGATTCCAAGGCAGGAAGACCTGGAATTGACCTCTAACTTTACCGTTAGTGCATGGATTAATCCCGCCGAAGGGTGGGGAGGTGGTGCTTCGGATGGAACGTACTATATTGTAGACAAATGGCGGACCATCATGTTGGAGAACTCTGCCTTTATTCTCGGTATAAAAGAGGGTGGAATCGTTTTCTTTCGCACTACTAATGGCACGGAAATAACAACAGTTGAGAGTTCTTACCCCTTGACGATTGATCGTTGGTATCACCTTGTGGCCGTTATGGAGAATGGAGAACTTTCTCTCTATATTGGTGATCTTTCCGGGATTGCGCTGGATGCCACACTTGCGGATGCGGCACTCCCTGTGGAGACCCCCACCGATATCTGTATCGGTGCGGCAGCAATAACCGATGATCATAATTTTAAAGGGGCCATTGATGATGTACGTCTCTACACGTGTGCCCTCTCTTCCCAGGAGGTTACATGGTTGAACCGGGTGAATCGAACTTATGATATGACCTTTGAGTGGTCCGATGGGAGCGTGGATACCATGATGACCATTGCACCCCATCAGGGCGCTTGGTATAGTGTTAGGGTTGACGATGGTGTAAACAGATGTAAAGATAGCGTCTATGTGGATGTCTTTCCTGAAATTCATATCTCTATGGAGCAGGTTGGAAAGGGGTGTCCCGGTTCTTCCATGGGGGCACTGCACGGTATGGTTACTGGGGGGATCCCTTTTGAGGATACGCTTCCCGGACAACCTCGCTCTCCCTACACCTACTCCTGGTCGCCTATTGTGTTTAATTATGATAGTATCGCTCTGCGACTCCAGGAAGGGGATTATACATTGACGGTTGTAGATAGTGTAGGGTGTCGTGTTGAAGCTACGGGGACCGTAGAGACTTATGAGGCTCCTGGTGTTGAAGCAGAGGCCGATCCGGAAATTATCTATACTCAAAATCCTAAAATTAAGTTTACGGCTGAAAGTGATGAGGCATTAACCTATTATTGGGATTTTGGAGACACTACCTCCTCAGTGGAACAGAACCCCGAGCATATCTATAAAAAGTTAGCTGCCAATGTAACGGCATACGAGGCTTGGGTCTTTGTGGAGGATATCAACGGTTGCGTGGATTCCACTGCTGTTTCTCTTCCTGTGCAGGAAGCACAGGTTGAGATTCCCAATGTCTTTACTCCCAATGGAGATGGTGTGAATGATTTCTTTGAGGCGAGAATAACCAATGACGAGAGTAGAACCCTCACGGATATCTACAAAAGTAGTGTTATGGTTGTTTATAACCTACATGGACAAAAAGTGTACGTGAATAATGAATTTTCCGGGCAGCCGGGAACCTCATGGGACGGAGGTAATCATGATGATGGAACCTACTTCTATATTTTGCGCTGTAAAGGGTATTTTAAGGAGGATCTGTTTCAAGGAGCCATTCACCTACTAAAGAATCCGCCAAAGGATTATAAACGGTAAGGATTATTGTAAGCCATACATACAAAAAGAGCTGTTCAATCAATATTGAACAGCTCTTTTTACATTCAAAACAAAAGCGTATCTCTTTAATTCTTCTGATTCTTTAATTTAAGAGTGACTCCCGCATTTAGAAAATATAAACCGTATCCCAACTCAGCCATAACGGCAAGGTTGTCGGAGAAGAAGTAACGTCCTCCCACAAAGAGGTCTGTGGCAAGCCTGAGTTGTGAGTAGGTATTTCGAGTTGTGTTGATACCAAAGTTTTCTATTCCTCTTCTAAAATTGAATCCTAACATGATCCCACCATAAAGATCAATTTTATCAAACTGTTCATTGTCTAGTAGTTCTTTAAAGTCAAAGTGGTAGATTCCTCTTGCACCAAGCGTGATGTAGTGGTGGTAACTGTCGAGCGATTGGTAGCTATAATGCTGATGAAAGGAAGCGTAGGTAGCAATACCGCCTATGCCAATGTGCCCTATTCCCACTTTATCGGTATAAATGACTTCGTACTGTGCGCCAATAGGAGGAACAAGCATGTTGTGATTGTAAGAGGTGTGGTAAAAACCGCCAATACCAAGGAAGGCGGAGGCGTAGTGATCGCCTTTGGATACCACTTGTCCAAAAGTGCTAAGGGTAGCAATAAGTGCAATAACAAGAACAATTTGTTTTTTCATAGTTATAGGTTTTATTTCGTGCAAAAGTAGCCTTTTTAGATAAAAAGTGAAATAGATGTCATTTATCTGGCGTAACTATATTACCTTTGAAATAAAATTTGAGGCTATGAAATATTGCTATTTTTTAATGGTGTTGTGCTTGTGGTTGTTGGTCTCTTGTGAACAGCCTGAAGATCCCCCTTCCAATAATTTCCCTTATTTAACCGTTGATTATCGTTTTTCAGACCCTGAAGTATCGGTCTACTCCAGGCATCTGGCTGTTACAAGTGATAATGGAGCAGTGATCTACACGGGAGAGACCAAAGGGGAGACCACAAACCATATCTATAATCGAGCAACCTCCTATGTGAAGCCATTGGTGCAGATGACTACCGCTGATAGTACGGCCCTTGCGGGGTATGCCGTTGATTTGGATGGAGAAGATCGGGTTTATTATCATCAACTTTATCAGGTTAAGGAGGACTCTGTGGTTCACCGCATTTATCGTGCAGATCTTACGATGAATTTGGGCTCTCCTCCGCCCGAGGTGGTGTGCTCCTTTGATCATTTATTGGTGGGCTTTTCTGAAGAAGGAAGTAGTGCTGCTGACCACTTAACGGTCTCTTCGGATGGCTTGACCTTCATTATAGGATGGAACGAGGTGGGCTTCTATTATCTTGATCTTCGTGGCGATGAGCCAATTTCTTCAATCCTAAAGGATGTGGTTGAAGCGGTATTCTTTCCCGATGGTATTCGGTATGTGTATGCTGATGGATTAGATAATATCTATCTTGCCTCTATTGGAGAGCATGAACCAGAATATATTGGGAATGGACGTCATATAAGCGTTAGTGAGGATGGTAAAGTTGCCTGGGTAAAAAATCAGCTACTTCATCTCTATGATGTGGATACAAAAAAGATTACTCAATACAATCCTCCTAAAAATGTGGCCTCTGCGCAAGATCTGATGAATGCTACTCTCTCTCCGGATGGCCGCCATTTAGCTTTTAGAAGCTACGATCACCTGGATTCTGATATTGTCTTTTGTTCTCTCCCTTAAAGGAGTTATGGGACGTTGTTTATTGATCGTTCGTCGGTTGGGCGTTTCGTAAAAGTTAACCGTGTTCCTGTTTTGTTACACTGAGAGATTCTCCTCTTTTCGTTGCTATTTCATCCCTTTTTTGAAATTGAAAGTGGTGGATGGTTGTACCTGTTGCCCTTTTTTCATTCGAAGCATCAGCTTTTTCAGGGTGTTTGACGAGGGTTTTTGCCAACTGAGGTCGATGAGAAAACGTTGAAAGCCCTCTTTTTTTAACTTCTCTTTATATTGGAAGAGTGCTACAGGGGTGTCAGGAATAACAATGGTGATTCCATTGTGAACTCTTTTTCTGAAAGTGGCACCGGTGGAGTCGGAGAAGTGTGTTTCGGCCTCTTGTTTAATGGCTACGGGCATGCGAGAGTAGAAGAGTTCCGGAAAGTAATACATGGGAATTAAGGTGTTACGGTTTTTTGAGGAAAAGAGGTTTTCCATCTCATTTTCGTGAGGTGATGTCCAAAAGCGTGCTCCTTGCATTTCCAAGAGGGCTGCTGCCGCATCGTTGTACACATATACGTTTTCGTTGGTTGCAAAAGAGGCCCCTGGGGGTAGGTACTCCTTTTGGGATAGGTGGCTCACATAAAATTGTCGGTATCCCTGCTGGTAGAGCTCCTGGCAGAAGGTATGGATTTTCTCTGCTCGTGTTTCCGGAATGAATTTTGGGAGTTCAAACCAGATCTTTTGTGCGTTGTTCTTTAGAAAGGGAGCCTGGGGATTAAACGCCTCCCATTGGCTATGGTTGAAGTTTAAGATTAGTCCATCGACGTACTCTAATCGGATCTTCCGTAGCCATTGGGCATCGTTGATACGTAGAAAGAGCTCTTCTTTATGGGGGTGTGATAATGGTTTGTTTGGTTTTAAGTCATTGAGCAGTTGGCGTACCCTGTTTTTTGAGAGCATAGGGGGCATCTTAACGGGGATGTCCGGGAGTTTTGACGGAAACTTCTCCGCTTTGGAGGAGGCGAGAAAGACCTGGGATCCCTTAGGGATGGCCTCCTTTGTTTGAAGGGTGATAAGATCTCCCTTGCGGAGATCTTCTTTGCGTAGTTTCAATGCAATCTGTTTATCTGCCCCTTTGAGACGGATAAAGATCCTTGAACCAATTTCCGGTAATTCTGATAGCGCAATGGTTGTCGTATTCTTGTCAGTTCGTGTCACGGTGCCAATATGTTTCCCGGTGTTGGGATAGTTGGTGATGGCATCGGTAAGCTTTCCATTTAGGAAGTAGCTTGTTTTATCTCTCCCCAGGTCATCTTTTAGCAATTCAATGCTTTCTGGTAATCTCTCGGGATTATCCAGAGCCATTCGATAGGCCTTTGCCACACGATTTACATAGGAGGCTGACTTCATGCGCCCTTCAATTTTTAGCGAGGCAATCCCTAGCGTGCTGATTTTTGAGAGGTGTTCCGCCTGCTGGTTGTCTTTTAGGCTGAAGTAGTAGGCTTTCTTACCATCATCATCATAGAGGCGTCGACAAGGTTGTGTGCAGAGACCTCTATTGGCACCGGCTCCTCCCATGAAACTGGAGAAGAGGCACATTCCGGAGAAGCTGTAGCAGAGCGCACCATGCACAAAGACTTCAAGAGGTGCATCCGTGTGTTCCGCTGTTAGTTGAAGTTCTTTGAGCGTAAGCTCCCGGGCAAGAATTACCCGTTCAAAACCCATCTTCTTCGCATGGTTGGCCCCTGCGCTATTGTGATGTCCCATCTGGGTGCTGGCATGAATAGGAAGGGTGGGGAAGTGTTTTTGTACGAGATAAGCCACGCCCCAGTCTTGTATAATGACGGCATCAGGTTTGACCCTCTCTAAGAAAGAGAGTTGTTGCAGTAGCTCAGGGAGTTCGTTGTTCTTTATGACCGTATTTAGGGTTACATAGATCTTTACCTCTCTTTTGTGTGCCTCCTTAAGTAACAATGGAAGCTGGTGGTTGGTAAAGTTCATGGCTCTGACACGTGCATTGAAAACCTTCAATCCCAGGTATAAGGCATTAGCTCCTCCGTCGATGGCAGCATAGAAGGCTTCTATGTTTCCGGCAGGAAGTAATAACTCCGGTTTTTTATTCATGGAGCAAAGGTAGGGCTTTCCCTCTTATTCTCAGTGACCTGTTTTTTAAAGAGGGGTAGAAGGTTCTTTTTTTTCTTAAAATAATGTTTTTCTATTTGTAGATATGGAAAAACGTCGTACTTTTGCAGTCCGTTTTACCGCGGGATGTTCATGATCTTATGATGAAACTGCCTGGAGAGGTGGGTGAGTGGCTGAAACCACCAGTTTGCTAAACTGGCGTACCTATAAACGGTACCGGGGGTTCGAATCCCCCTCTCTCCGCAAGGTGATGCTGAAAGTGGGCATCGGGGTATAGCGTAGTCCGGTTAGCGCGCCTGCTTTGGGAGCAGGAGGTCGCAGGTTCGAATCCTGCTACCCCGACATCGGAAAAAGCTGTGAGGTCTCTATTTATAGACGTCGCAGCTTTTTTTTATTCCTTGTTGATACCTCGTATTTTTTCTACCTGAATTGCCTGAAAAGCCAGATCCCCAACCGAAGAGGTACCTCTTCGATTGGGGATCGACAGTTGAAAGGGGGACGCCTTTTTCAGCGGTCTCTCTATTCAATAATTATCTTCTTGGTTGCACTACTTTCCGCACTACTCAAGCGCAAGAAGTAGATTCCTTTGGCCAGGTTGGATACGTTGATATCATTTTGATAGCGTCCGGCGAAATGTTGATGGCTATCCCGGTAAACAATCTTGCCTTCGGGAGAGATAATCTCTACACTGAGGTTCTCTGTGGAGGGACTCTCAAAAGCGATACTGATTTTCTCTTTTGCAGGGTTGGGGAAGAGGGTGAATGCATCGAAGGCCTCCTCTTGTTGAATCCCCACATTATCAGCTTCCCAGTTAAATGACCAACCAGCAGCTTCATTAAAGTTATCTGATCTCCAGATGATGAAGGCTTTTCCACTCTCTATGGTTAGGGCATCCGGGAGCTCTGAGCCGTAAAGCGTGGCTAAAAGCGTAGAGTTTTTAAGATCATAGATCTCAAGGAAGTCATTATCATCGAAGGTATCAAACTCCGTGAAGGTGATGGTTAGGTTGTTGGCAAATTCCGGGGTGATTTTGTAACGACAGGTACTGTTGGGAGCATAGTACTTGTCACCACTACCGTCGTCCAGTGTCCCCAAAGGTTCTTCAAGAGTGATGGTACTATTACAAAATTTATGCTGTGTGGTTGTATAACGGAGAATAAATCCTTCATCATTGCCGGTGTCGTCTGTTTCAAAAACCACAAGCATTTTGTTTCCGGTGCTGTGCAGGGTTGTTGGTGTATCATTCCCTGTGTAGCTTGCCAGTAGGGGAGCATCCTCATTTTCTCCATCGTAGATCTTCATTACATCAGAGCCATCAACGTTGAACCGATCGAAGAAGAGGCTGATTTTCTCAACGGAATCATTGGCTGATTGTGGGTTGATAAGCCAACTTGCCGTATTGTTGTTGAGGTAGTTCTCTATGGGGCCTGAGCCATCCATAAAACGTCCAACCTTCTTGGTGAGTTCGGTTAATCCCGTTGCATGGTTCGGATAGTTTTCAGAAGGATAGATGTCTCTTACCATGGCTTGATTCAAGCTATATCCTCCTGCATTGTTGCTGGAGAAAAAGCCGTTACCATATCCTCCCCAGCCAAAGTTAAAATGGAAGGTGGTATTATTTCCTTCAACGTTATAACCGTCCACGATAAAGGCGTGGCCATAGCTTGGCGGTTCCGTACCGGAATAGTATACCGGATAACCGTTATCCAACTGTTGGATTAACATATTGTTCCATTGGGTGTTGCTATAACCGGATCTGGTAAGATAGCTGGCGTTATGGTAGCGTAAATAGTTGTTGAGAGAACCGGGAACATCTTGACTGTAAGCGCCTGATCCGTCGGGGCCATAATCCATGTGTACGGCAATACCGCAATGGTATTGCAACTCGGCAATGGCTTTTACTGCGTCCTGATTACTTCCTGAGGAAACGTTGTCAAGCATAGCATCCCATGCATAGTATGTGTTTTCAAAATCGGCACTTAAGGTTCCATAGGGATATTGGTAGTACTGTCGTGAACTACTTCCATGCTCGGGATATTGCCAGTAATACATGATCATTGACATGGCTGTGGCTACACACCCTGCATAGGTGTGCCCGTTGGCAGGACTATCTTCATCCTCCGGAGCATAGTAGTTGTAGGGCCAATCTTGATTCCATGTGGCAGAGATTAGCATGGGGACGTTTCTCACATCCTCTCTATTGTCTAACAGCATGGTATAGTCTTCGGTAGCATACCGATTCCATTGGTTCATGATCTCAAAATCTGCCTCGATGGCATGCTCTTGAAGGTAGGCAATGTTATCTATATATTGGGAAAGAAACCATTCGTAGTGAGCCTCTTTCTTTTTAGGATAAGCGCTCTCCCACGAGTATCCTATAACGGGAGTCATGGCATCTTCGGCTGAAACAATGATATATCCGTTTTCTAAGGTAAAGACATAGAGCATGACCTCTCCATTGCGTGTCTCTTCGATCACATCAAGAAACACCACCTCGTTATAGGGCAATGCGCCCTTAAAAAGGTTGTATTGTTGGTAGTAATAATTGCGCGCCACCAACTCGGCATCCTGACGGCTTACCTTCTCTGCAAAAAGGTTGATGCTGGCTGCGATGACAAAAAAGAGTAATAACAGTTTTTTCATAATATCTGATGTATTGAATTTTTTTTCTTCCGTGCAAAGATACAAAAGTTTGAGGATTCTTTGTTCGCCCCTTGAAAATACCTCCATGGAGTGAACGCGAAAAAAGGGCTAACCTATTGTAGCCATTGGCAATGGGTTAAAACCTAATACCTCCCCGTTTAGGGAAGTCTCCCTTGAAAAAGAACCCTCCAAAGGGCAAATGGTTGGCTGAAGTTGCAGAATAATTTAAAGGGATAATGAAATCTTGGTATATTTGTAGGGTATTAATGATAAAAGAGAGAAGGCTATGGCCATATTGATAAAAAACATTAAGAGTCTGTTGCAGACAGGGCGTAAAGGACAGCCCTACGTGTCTGGTTTAGCGATGCGTGAACTACCGTCTATTGCGGATGCATGGCTTCTCACTGAGGGTGCCTTTATTCACTCCTATGGTAGGATGGAGGAGATGCCTGAGGTGGATGAGAAGACAACCGTTGTGGATGCTTCCGGTGCCCTGGTGATGCCGGCCTTTTGTGACTCCCATACCCATTTGGTCTTTCCCAACACCCGGGAGGTGGAGTATGTGGATAAAATTAATGGGCTCTCCTACGAGGAAATTGCTCAACGAGGTGGAGGGATCCTGAACTCGGCCAAGGCTATTGAGAAGGCTTCTGAGGATCAACTCTATGAGGATGCCATGAAACGCCTTGACCTTATCACCTCTTACGGAACCGGGGCGGTGGAGATCAAAAGTGGTTACGGATTAACTACGGCTTCAGAACTGAAGATGCTTCGGGCAATCAAGCGTCTGAAAGCGCATAGTCCATTAACCATTAAGTCCAATTTTTTGGGAGCCCACAGTATCCCCATGGCGTATCGGGGATGCCAGGAGAAGTATGTGGATCTGGTGGTAAACGAGATGCTTCCGGCGGTGGCAGAGGAGAACCTGGCTGATTTTGTGGATGTCTTTTGCGACAAGGGCTTTTTTACGGTGGAGGACACGGAACGTATCCTGGAAAAAGCGGTTTCCTATGGGATGGTACCAAAGATCCATGCCAACGAGTTGGATTTTTCCGGAGGAATTCAGGTAGGGGTGAAGTATAACGCCCGTTCGGTGGATCACCTGGAGTTCACCGGTGAGGCTGAGATGAAGGCTCTTAAGGGAAGTGGTACCATGCCTACGGTGCTTCCGGGAGCCGCTTTCTTCCTGGGGATGCAGTATGCCCCCGTCAGGGAGATGATGGATTATGGCCTTCCCGTGGCCATGGCCAGCGACTACAACCCGGGGTCGGCTCCATCGGGGAATATGCAGTTGATCCTCTCCATGGCCTCTATCCTCTATCGCATGACCCCCCAGGAGGCCTTGAATGCAACCACCCTCAACACAGCCTATGCCATGGGCGTAGAGGAGGAGCTTGGCTCCATTGATGAGGGGAAACGTGCCAACTTGCTGATGACTCATCCTATCAATGGTATAGAATACCTTCCTTATGCCTTTGGCGATAACAAGGTTCAGAAGGTTATAATTAATGGTGAAATAGTGAAAGAGAATGAATAAATAACGTTATTATGAAAAAATTGATCGAATGCGTTCCCAATTTTAGTGAAGGGAATGATATGGCTGTAATTAAACAGATTACGGCAGAGATTGAGGCAGTAGAAGGTGTCTCTTTAGTGGATGTCGATCCGGGGAAAGCTACCAACCGTACGGTTGTGACCATGGTGGGTACACCGGAAGAGGTTTGTGAAGCAGCTTTTCGTGCGGTGAAGAGGGCTCAACAACTTATTGATATGCGCAAACACCAAGGTGCCCATCCTCGTTTTGGTGCCACCGATGTTTGTCCTTTGGTCCCTGTAGCTAATATCTCCATGGAGGAGACGGTTGCCTATGCCCATAAGCTGGCTGAACGGATCGGAAAAGAGTTGGAGATCCCCGTCTATTGTTACGAGTCGGCCTGTCGTGAAGAGAAGCGTCGTAACCTGGCAAACTGTCGTAGTGGAGAGTATGAGGCTATTCGTGAGCGTATCGGAACCTCTGAGTGGAAACCGGATTTTGGCCCCTCGGTATTCAATGAGTCTGTGGCTAAGTCGGGAGCTACCGCTGTGGGAGCCCGTAACTTTCTCGTGGCCTACAATATTAACCTTAACACCACCTCTACGCGCCGTGCCAATGCCATTGCCTTTGATGTGCGCGAACGAGGAAGGGTGCTTCGCGAAGGGGATCCGCTTACCGGAAAGATTGTAAAAGACGAGAAGGGGCAACCTGTTTATACGCCCGGCACCTTGAAGAGTGTCAAGGCTATTGGTTGGTTTATTGAAGAGTATGGCGTGGCTCAGATCTCCATGAATTTGACCGACATTACGGTTACCGCCGTGCATGAGGCCTTTGACGAGGTGTGCCGTTGTGCGGAAGCGCGTGGCATTCGGGTGACCGGTTCCGAATTGGTGGGGGTAATCCCGTTGCAAGCTATGCTTGAGGCCGGGAAACATTACCTGCGTAAGCAGCAGCGCTCTCTTGGGATCCCCGACAGGGAGATTATTAAGATTGCCGTGAAATCTATGGGGTTGGATGAACTCTATCCCTTCGACCCTGACAAGAAGATTATTGAGTATATCCTTGCCGGGGAGCAGAAAGTGGCCAACCCCTTGGTGGATATGACTCTTACTGCATTTGCAGAAGAGACCGCTTCCGAGTCTCCCGCACCCGGAGGAGGATCCATTGCCGCTTATATGGGAACCTTGGGGGCCGCACTGGGGACCATGGTGGCCAATCTTTCTGCCCATAAGCGCGGATGGGATAGCCAATGGGAGACCTTCAGCCAGTGGGCAGAAAAAGGGAAGTCCTTTGTGAATCAACTGAACGCAATGGTTGATGAGGATACCAATGCCTTTAATAAGATTATGGATGCCTTTGGACTGCCTAAAAAATCGGAAGAAGATAAGGCTCTCCGTAAGAAAGCGATCCACGAGGCCACAAAATATGCCATCGAGGTGCCCTTCAAGGTGATGAACCTTTGCTACGACTCGATGGAGTTAATGGAGGCTATGGCGGAGAAGGGGAATCCCAATTCCGTTACCGATGCTGGCGTAGGCGCATTGGCGGCACGTGCTGGTGTGCGTGGAGCCTTCCTGAATGTGAAGATCAATGCAGAGGGCTTCGAGGATGTGGCGTTTGTAAAGGATATTATGGAGAAGGCCTCAGTGATTGAGGCTAAAGCTCAGGAAAAAGAGCAGGCCATTATGGCGGTGGTAGAAGCCAAAATAAAGGGATAACAACTTTTTCCGAATACCCCTTGATAGAGGGGTGATTGCTGTAAGAGAACGCCAAAGGTGGAGGTTATTGGTGACCATGAATAATGGTTTGCCGTATAACGACCCGTTTGGCGTTTTCTTATGAACCTGAAGATTAATGATGAGACATCCATGACGGTAAAAAAACAGACGGTGGAGTGATTGTGGGAGTTGGAAGATGGAAGTTGGAAGACGGAAGACCGAAGACGGAAGACGGAAGACGGGAGAGGGAGGTTGGAAGATGGAAGACAATTTTTTGTGAACGTTGCCATTAACCCAAGCCAAAGGCTACAATATAGAAACAGATGAAACATCAACATGAACAAACTGCCATGTCCTGGTTTTCCTTCCAGACGATGCGACTGGTTATGAATATCCGGAGGGGATTTAGGGATATTGAAGAAGAGATCCATTTGGCTGGGATTAAAAAGGGTGATCATATCCTTGATTTTGGATGTGGTCTCGGTTTTAATACCATTCCCGCAGCAAAAGCAGTGGGGCGAGAAGGGCGGGTTTTTGCCCTTGATGTAAGTGAGCAGGCCATAACGATTACCCAAAGGAAAGTTCGGAGGAATAAGTTGTCTCATGTTGAAATCATTCGCTCCAATTGTGATACGGGGCTGAACGATAAGAGTATCGATTTGGTCTATTTGCATAACACCTTGCCCCTCGTTACGGAGAAACAGAAGGTGTTGCAAGAACTGACCCGGGTTCTTAAGACGGGGGGACGATTATCCTATATGAGCCGTATTGGTTCCAGGGTTTATGGCCAGGCGCTGATCAGTGATTCCCAACTGAAGGAGATCCTCCATTCGGATTTTGTATTGCGCACAGAAAAGAGAGGGCATCTGGTTTTTGAGCGGATTTCCTAGCGTGTGGCGAGGAGGGAATAGCGTGGAGCACCCTACATAGAGTCTGTCTATAACGTCCGACCTCTTCGTTACGCTTGTCTTCCAAAGGGTTATTTGCCTCAGTAAATGCCCCTATTTCAGCCTTCGCAAGCCTCGAATTCGAACGTGCTATATAGCCTCTTTTCAACCCCCTGATTTTATGGATAGATACTATCCCATACCGGGATTGTAGGAGGTTAATGGTTGTTTTTCGTTTGCTCTTTTACAAAGAGCTGTGCGTTGTTGCAACGGGTGATAATAATGGGTTTCCCTTTTTCAATAAAGCGGTTTTCGGCAATGGCGTCGTATATCTCTCCATTGATTGCAATTTTCCCTCCGGGGCGTAGCACCGTATAGGTGGTGCCGACCTTTCCGGTCATTTGGTTGGTTTCCGCTGGCGTGCTGCGGAATCCCTCCTCCTTGTTGAGGACGGTGTGGAGTGCCAGGTTCCATTTTCGGCTGGTGAACATCTTCCTGGCCAGGAAGAAGGAGGTGATAAGGGCGGCTACTGTGGCGATGATGACGACTAAGAAGGAGGTGAGGAGGTGGGCTCCCTCAGTGGGACTAAAGGAGAACCCCTCGTTTCTCACCATGCTGAATGTGAGACTGGTGAGAATACTGAAGACTCCTCCTATCCCGGCAATACCAAACCCGGGAAGGGCAAAAACTTCCACCATTACAAGGATAACGCCCACTACGAAAAGTGCAATCTCCCAGTTGGCAGCCAGCCCCTCCAGGTAGAGCGGGGCAAAATAGATAATGGCAGCAGTTAGTGCGGCCAGGGAGGGAAAACCCATACCGGGAGTTTGAAACTCAAAGTAGATGCCCCCCACAATGACCATGATTAATAATCCGGAGACGATGGGACTGATAAGCAGTCCGATGATCCTGTCAATGAGCGAGAGCTCCTGAATAACGATCTCGGCTTCCGGCACCGGGGAGTAGTTGCGTATCACCTCCCGGTAGGTGGTGGCCTCTCCGTCACAGAATCCGTGGGTGATGGCCTCCCGGGTGGTGAAGGTGAGTACTTTCCCCTTTTCCGATATGCCCGTCACCTCCACATCCGGGTCTACCATTGCCTGGGCAATTTGGGGATCCCGCCCTCGGGTCTCTGCCGTGGAGCGCATCATGGAACGCATGTAACTCTGGTATTTGTCGGGCATCTGTTCCGCCTCTTGATTGACCACCGTGGCAGCGCCAATATTGCCGCCCGGCCGCATGTAGATGCGGTCACAAGCAATGGAGATAAGCGCTCCCGCTGAAGCTGCATTGTTGTCGATAAAGACGTAGACGGGAATGGGGGATTGTAAGATCTTTGTGCGGATGGAGTCGGCCATGGAGACCTCTCCGCCGTAGGTGTTCATGTGAATAAGAATTAGGTCGGCAGAAAGGGCCTGAGCCTCTTCAAATCCCAGTTGAACCTTGCGCCATACCGGTTTGGCAATCTCCTCTCGGATCTCCATGAGGTAGACGATCTTTTCACTCTTTCCCATGTGTAGAGTGTCGTATCTCTCTGTTCGGAGTAATGTGTCTCCCTCTTCTGGCTCTTGGGCATAAGGATAAAGGGTGGACAGCAGGAACAGCACAAAGAAAATAGAGACGCTGAGGCGGTCTCGCTTCCTTGAAATTATGGATGGCGTTTTCATACAAAGTGCGTTGTTATAAGGAGCGGTAAAGGTACATATTTTACCCTAATTAGTTTTTGTCCATAAAGTCAGCGTTTTGAGAAGAGGCTGTATAGAAAGTTCGAATTCGAGGCTTGCGAAGGCTGAAATAGGTGAGTTTACTGAGGCAAATGCGATGTATTGAGCAACGCCGAAATAACTATTTTGAAGACAAGCGTAACGAAGAAGTCGGACTTTATAGACAGCCTCTAATTATGGGGCTTTGTTGAGCTCTCTTAATAGCGAATATCCTCCACGAGTGGTGTGGGGGTACACTCTGCTACTCCCTCTGAATCCACCTCTCCAATGGAGACCCGGTGGATGGTGTTGGGGGATATATCCGGTGCTGAGGTTTTGATTCTGATGTAGTTATCGGTCCATCCATAGAGGTATTCCCCTTTGGCCTCTTCAAAGAGCGCTGTTCGTCGGTCCCCTTTGTGGGAGCGGTAAAAGTCCATTTGCAACTGATTTGATAAGGTGTGGAGTTGCTTGCTGCGTTGTTGCTTGGTGGCAGGTGGTACCTTGGGCATGATTTTTAGGGCCGGTGTGTCGGGACGATCCGAGTAGGTGAACACATGGAGGTAGGAGAGGGGGAGGCGTTTTATAAAACGACAGGTGGTCTCAAAGTGGGCATCGCTCTCTCCGGGAAAGCCGGTGATCACATCTGCGGCGATGCAAGCGTGGGGGATCTGCTGCTTGATGTAGGTCGTCTTTTCATGGAACAGCTCGGTGTTGTACCTTCTTCTCATCTTTTGTAGCACCTCATCCGAGCCGCTTTGCAGGGGGATATGAAAATGGGGCATAATGACCTTTGATGCTGCCACCAGGTCGATGATGCGATGCTCCAACAGGTTGGGTTCGATGCTAGAGAGGCGTAGCCGTGTGATCCCTTTAAGCTGCTCCAGGGCACGTAGCAGATCGTACAAGGTTTCCCTGTTCCCCCTGCCAAAATCTCCCACATTTACACCGGTTAATACAATCTCTTTCACGCCTTCCTTTATGATTTGTTGTGCTTCGTGCAGTACATGGTCGATGGTGTCGCTGCGGCTTTTCCCCCTGGCAGCGGATACGGCACAGTAGGTACAGCGGTAATCGCATCCATCCTGAACCTTCAAAAAACTTCGGGTACGGTCGTTGAGAGAGTAGGCGCTGTGGTAACTCATCGTTGGGGAGGGAGCTGTTTCGTATACTCCTTCCAGAATCTCCGGAAGATGGTACTTTGTTTCGTTATTGGCCGTAAAGTCAATTTCGGGGAGTGCCTCTAACTCTTCTGCTCGCAATTGTACATAACAGCCCATGATGCCGACTTTGGCATTGGGGTTATTTTTTTTGAAATGGCGAGCCGCTTGTCGTGCTTTTTTCTCCGCCAACGAGGTTACCGTACAAGAGTGAATGATGTAATAGTCGGCGTTTTCTTCCGGGGGGATGATTTCGTATCCTTTCTCTGTTAGGGCGCGTCCGATTTCCGAACTCTCCGAGAAGTTTAATTTGCACCCCAACGTCTTAAAAGCTATTTTTATTTTTCCACGCTTCATCGAGGCAAAGGTAAGGCTATTCCCTTGGATTTCAGCTGAAATTCTTTTTTTTTAGACATGATGTGCAAGTCAAAGAAAACCATTAGCTTTGCAGGCTAATCTTAATATGAGAAACTATGGAAAAATTAGCTGTAGTGGCATTGGGAGGAAATGCACTGTTAAAGGCAGGACAAAAGGGTACCATTGAGGAGCAGGAGCAGAATGCACGTGTAGCTGCCGATAAATTGGTACAGCTTATTCGCCGTGACTATAATTTTGTGATTACCCATGGTAATGGCCCACAGGTAGGTAATATTCTGTTGTCAAACTCTGCAGGGAAACAGGTACATGGTTTGCCGGAAATGCCCTTGGATGTGAGTGTCGCCTATTCTCAGGGTTTTATTGGATATATTATCGAACAACAATTGCGAAATTCGTTGCGTGAGAATGATCTGCATCGGGATATTATCTCCATTATTACGCAGGTGGTTGTAAATAAGGAGGATCCAGCTTTCTCTAATCCTACAAAACCGGTGGGACCTTACTACTCTAAGGAGGAAGCGGAAAAAATGGCCAAGGCGACCGACTCGGTATATGCGGAAGATTCCAAGGGAAGAGGGTGGCGAAAGGTAGTGGCCTCTCCTCGGCCTCTGATTATTCATAATACCACTTCCATCGCTAAGATTGCCCGCTCGCACCATATCGTGATAGCCGTGGGTGGCGGTGGTATTCCCGTCTATTACAAAGAGCATAATAAACTTTCCGGTATCGATGCCGTGATTGATAAAGACCTGGCTTCTTCATTGTTGGCCCGCCAGATCAATGCAGATAAGTTTATTGTTCTTACCGATATTGACAAGGTGTGTGTCAATTTTAATACTCCGCAACAACGCTCTATTGATTCGATGACTATGTCGGAAGCAATGCGCTATATGGATGAAGGTCATTTTGCTGCTGGTAGCATGGGCCCCAAGGTGAGTGCGGCGATTCAGTTTGTGGAGAGCACCGGAAAAGATGCGATCATTACCAGTATTGAGAAGCTGGGAGTGGATGATGGTGGAACCCGGATTACATTTGCTTAATTTTATATTTTAATAGTTAACAAATAAATATTTTGTCGTATGGCTTTTAATTTAAGAAACAGAAATTTCCTTAAACTTTTGGATTTTACTCCGAAAGAGATTATGTTTATGCTTAATCTGGCTGCGGACTTGAAAAAAGCGAAGTATGCCGGTATGGAGCAGCCTCGTTTGAAAGGAAAGAATGTGGTTCTTCTTTTTGCAAAGGATAGTACCCGTACTCGTTGTGCTTTTGAAGTAGCCGCCCTTGACCAGGGGGCTGGTGTTACTTATCTTGGTCCCTCCGGTTCTCAGATGGGTAAGAAGGAGTCTATGAAGGATACAGCTCGTGTGCTGGGACGGATGTATGATGGTATTGAATACCGAGGCTTTGGTCAAGAGATCGTGGAAGAACTTGGAGCTCACGCCGGTGTTCCTGTATGGAATGGCCTTACCAATGAATTTCATCCGACCCAGATCCTTGCGGATTTCCTTACCATGATGGAACATTCAGATAAGCCTCTCTCTCAACTCTCCTTTGCCTATTTGGGGGATGCCCGTAATAATATGGGGAACTCCCTTATGGTAGGTGCTGCAAAGATGGGAATGGACTTCCGTGCAGTGGCTCCAGCTATCTGCCATCCGGATGAAGCCTTGGTGGATCAGTGTAAAGCGATTGCGAAAGAGACGGGTGCAACCATTACCATCACGGAGGATGTGGATGAAGGTGTTAAGGGCGTGGATTTCCTTTATACCGATGTGTGGGTCTCTATGGGAGAATCAGACGAAGCCTGGGCTGAGCGTATTGAGCAAATGAAGCCCTATCAGGTGAATATGGAGATGGTGAAAAAAACAGGTAACCCCGAGGTGAAGTTCCTCCACTGCTTGCCTTCCTTCCATAGCCGTGAAACAACTATTGGAGAAGAGGTCTTCCAGAAATTTGGCATGCCCGAATTGGAGGTGACTGATGAGGTTTTTGAATCGAAACATTCTGTTGTCTTTGATGAAGCAGAGAATAGACTTCATACCATCAAAGCAGTGATGGTTGCCACTTTGGGCGACTAATCGCGCGCTTTTTTTGCTATTTTTTGTGAGCCAACTCGCCAAGGGTTGGCTTTTTTTTAGCAGAAAATTCCCTTGGTAAGTATATTATTTCTATATTTGCTAATAATTGATTGGAATAGAAGTAACCAAAAAGTAATGATATGAAAAAAATTTATCTCGTATTAGTGATGTTAGTCGCTGTTGCATTTAGCTCGAATGCACAGAATTCAAGTTACCCTTGGGTCGTGGGAACCGGGGTGAACTTCGTTGACTTTATGACCCCTCAGTTGACGGTTTCTGCGAAATTGTCAGAGACAACCTGGGAAGGTCTTGTAAAAGGTTATCCAGCTCATATTAACGTGAGTAGATATCTCTTTAAAGGTTTCTCTCTGACCTTGGACTTTAACACGTTGTATATCCCTGAATTGGATGGTGATGGCAATGATAATCTGGCAAAATACCTGCCAAATTCGGCTTATATTACCCGTCTGAATAATTCTGATAAGTGGGCTGTAATCCGTACAAGAACAGAAGGGCTTCATGTAGGCTCTGGTCGTATGTATTATGGCCATCTGAGTCTCCAGTATAACTTTTTCAATGTTTTTCATGAGAAGCGCCTGAAAACAGAAAAGAGGAAGTTTATCGATGTCTTTGACCCTTATATCGTTGCCGGTATGGGAATGACAAGTATGTATGAGGACAATCAGGAGTCTAGTGTATTCCTTTCTCAGCAAACGGGTGTTGGATTTAATATCTGGGCCCATAAGAATGTGGGAATCTTCGGTGAGGGAGTTTATACCTACTTGTTTGAACGTGATGACTTTATGTCCTATAAGTTTGGGGTGAAATTCCGCTTTGGAAAAGATAAAGATATCGATAAGGATGGTGTTCACAATAAGAAAGATGCTTGTCCTGAAGAGCCCGGTCCCAGAAAATTAAAGGGATGTCCTGATTCTGATAACGATGGTATTCCTGATAAGGATGATAAGTGTCCTGAAGAAGCAGGCCTTCTCGAATATGAGGGATGTAATGATAGTGACGGTGATGGTGTTGCCGATTATAAGGATGATTGTCCTGAGGTAAAAGGTCTGAAAGATTTGGTTGGATGTCCCGATAGTGACGGTGATGGTGTTGCCGATAAGGATGATGATTGTCCTGATGTTCCCGGTACTAAGGCCTTCAAAGGGTGTGTCGATTCTGACGGTGATGGTGTTCCCGATAACTTGGATAAATGTCCTGATGTTAAGGGTTTGAAAGAGTTTGATGGTTGCATGGATACCGATGGTGATGGTATACCCGATAACCTGGATGAGTGTCCGGAGGAGGCCGGTATCAAGTCCCTTGCCGGTTGTCCAAAGATTACCGCTGAGGAGATCGATTCTATCTTTAATTACCATGCGAAGCATGTCTATTTCGATACCGATAAGGCTACTATTAAGGAAGTTTCCTATAAGAATTTGGATAAGATTTTGGAACTGCTTAACGAATATCCCGATGTGCGTCTCACCCTTGAAGGACACGCTGATATTCGGGGAACCCATAAGTATAACCAGAGCCTTTCCGAGGATCGTGCATTCTCCGTGTTGAAGTATTTTACCGATCGTGGAGTTTCTGCTTCAAGGTTTAAGACCAATGGATTTAGCTATGACCGTCCGGCTGCAACCAATAAGACCATAGAAGGTCGTGCAAAGAATAGGAGGACAGAGCTTCATATTATTGTGGAGAAATAGAGACCCGTAGAGGATCTTTTGTAACGCTTGAAAAGAGATTGCCTTCAATAAGGCAATCTCTTTTTTTATTGATCCTTGGCTGTTGGGAAGATTTGGAGCCTGCTATTTGTCGTGCACGATCCATGGTTTCGTTAACCCTATCAATGCAAAGGTATCGTTCCTACGAGGTTTACCCTTTATGGGGTATTGAGCTTCTTTAATTCGTGATTTGTAATTGCTTACCTCTTCGTCACGTTAACACATTACTCCATTAACCCTATAGCTCCCCTTTTTCGATAGCAGAGACAATGATTTCAATGTGTTGATCCTCTCCGGTGGAGTCGTAGGTATTTTTTAGGTTGTAGCCCCAAAGCCTGGCCATGCTTTGCCAAAAGAAGGCAGAGAATCCACCCCGGAAGTTTTTGAGAACCTCATAGGAAGACTGTTTACACTCCCTGTCAATTAGTTTAATAAGGACTTTCCCCTGGCGAAAGTTGAGACGTTTGATCTCTTCTCCATATACGCTCATTAACTCCTCTTCGATCTGTTTGAAATAGATTTTTTGTGCCTTTTTATTGTCTGCTAAGCTATCTAGAAGGGGGGCGTAGTCGTTTAGTTTCTTTCCGGCCTCTTTTGCATAGGGAAAGACTCTCTTCACATCCCTTACCAAACGGGTGTATCTTCGCTCGGCCCTGCGGGTGGAGAAGGAGGGAGGTTTGTAGCAGGTGATTTCACAGACAGGGAGCTCCACAAGGAATAAGGTGTCTCCGTCAAGGGCTTGTGCACGCATAATGATGAGCGTGTCCGCATTGTGTTGTCCCCAAACAGCTGTTGCCGCTCCCATTAAGAGCATAAGCACAAACAAGTATCCTTTTTTTCTCATTAAGAAACGGAAATCAAGAACTATGCCAACTCCTTTTCGTCGGGGGATCTCTCTGTTTTGTAGAATCCCTTGAAAGCGTATTTTAGGTCTTATGGAGAAGTTGCCCTTTTCTGTTTGTTTTGTGGGAGACCACTTTTTGAGGCAAGGGGCTTAACAGGCCTAATTGTATTAAGCTGTTCGGAGCTTTTCTGCTGAGACTTTACGCAATTTCTTCTCTACGTAGGACTTGGTGATTCGGAGTTTATTCTTCGTGAAGTCTCCGGGTAGTTCAAACATGGCATCAGTTAGGACAGCTTCCATTAAGGAGCGTAGTCCGCGAGCGCCCAATTTAAACTCAATGGATTTATCTACCACAAATTCCAATGCCTTTTTGTCGAAGGAGAGTTCAATGTCATCCATCTCGAAGAGCTTGATATATTGTTTGGTTAGGGCATTTTTGGGTTTGGTGAGAATTTTTGTGAGCGCCTCTTTGTCGAGGGGGCTAAGGTAGGAGATGACGGGGAGCCGTCCAACAATTTCCGGGATGAGTCCAAATGATTTCACATCTTGAGGAGCGATATATTGGAGCAGATTTTCCCGGTTAATAGTCTCTCTGTTCTTGGAGGCATTATATCCTACCACATTGGAACGTAGTCTGTTGGCAATTTTTTTATCGATGCCATCGAAGGCTCCACCGGCAATAAAAAGGATATTGGAGGTGTCTACACGGATCATCCTTTGTTCCGGATGTTTTCGCCCTCCTTGAGGAGGTACATTGACAATGGATCCCTCCAGGAGTTTTAACAGTGCTTGTTGAACGCCTTCTCCGGAGACGTCGCGGGTAATGCTGGGGTTATCACCTTTACGGGCAATTTTATCGACTTCATCAATGAAGACGATACCTCGTTCTGCTTCCTTTACGTTGTAATCGGCAGCTTGAAGGAGTCTTGAAAGGATACTCTCTACATCCTCTCCCACATAACCTGCCTGGGTGAGTACGGTAGCATCTGCAATGGCAAAGGGGACGTTAAGCATTTTGGCGATGGTGCGGGCGAGGAGGGTCTTCCCCGTTCCGGTTTCACCTACAATAAGGATGTTGGATTTTTCAATTTCCACCTCATCTACATCTCGATCTTCTTGGTAGGAGATGCGCTTGTAGTGGTTGTATACGGCTACACTAAGAATCCGCTTAGCCTCTTCTTGTCCAATGACATATTGGTCAAGAAACTCTTTTATTTCAGAAGGGGTGAGTAGTTCAAAATCTTCTAGCTCTTCCTCCCCCCTTTCAATACTATGTTGATGAAGTTCCTCTTGTACGATAATTTTTGCTTGATGAATACAATATTCACAGATCATGGCATCTACTCCCGAGATGAGAATATCCACCTCTTCTCTGAGCCGTCCACAGAACGAGCATTTATCACTGGTCTTGGTCATTTCTTCTTCTTTTGGATCGTCGTTGTGTTGTAGAAAGGCTTATGCTTTCACCGTTTTTCACGGAGTGTTAACCCTCTTTGGTTAGCACTTCGTCAATCATGCCGTAGCTTTTTGCCTCTTCGGCACTCATCCAGAAGTCTCGGTCGCCATCGGCCCATATTTTATCATAGGGCTGTCCGGAGTGTCTGGCGATGATGGTGTAAAGCTCCTCTTTTATCTTTCGAATTTCACGTGCTGTAATTTCGATATCAGAGGCTTGTCCTTGAGCACCGCCCAGTGGTTGGTGGATAAGAACACGAGAGTGGGGGAGTGCAGAACGTTTTCCTTTGCTTCCGGCACAGAGCAAGACGGCCCCCATGGAGGCTGCCATCCCGGTACAGATGGTGGCGATATCCGGGGAGACATACTGCATGGTGTCGTAAATACCAAATCCCGCGTAAACGCTTCCCCCCGGAGAGTTTAAGTATATGGTGATATCCTTTGCCGGATCCGCCGACTCCAGAAAGAGAAGCTGTGCCTGAATGATGTTGGCCACGTTGTCATCAATGGGAACACCCAAGAAGATGATGCGATCCATCATAAGCCGACTGAAAACATCCATGGTGGCCACGTTCATCTGCCGCTCTTCGATGATGGTAGGGGAGATGTAATGGTTGTATATTGAGGTGTATTGATCTAATGTTAAAGAGCTTATCCGCTGATCTTTCGTGGCAAACTTTCTAAATTCATCCATCGTTCTACTGGTTTTTTTGTGCATGTATTTGGGCGATCATCTCTGAGAATGCATCATAGGATACCTCCTCTTCTACAACGTTGAGGTTGTTTTTTAAGATGGAAGTGAGGCGTTGTTCCAGCAGGTGGTCATGGATGCTTTTTACCTGTTCCTGGTTTTGCAGCAGGCTTTGCATAATCATCTCCATCCGTTCTTTATCCTCTTCGCTCTCCTCCTCCTTGGCAGGGAAGAGTCCCTTGATATGATCTCGAATGTCTTCCTCTTTGATGGCCAGCTCCGGGTAGTCTTTGGTGAGCTCTTTTTCGATCAGGTTCCAACGGAGGGATTTGGTGAAGCTATCCATCTGACTCTCCAGTTGCTCCTCTGTGATCTTCTCTTCGTTGGTGGCCATGATCCAGCGTTTCAGGAACTCTACGGGAAGCTCAATGTCTGTTTTCTCGATGAGTGCATCAATGCAGTTGTTGAGGAAGTGTCGATCTGATTCCGAAGAGTAGGAGATAGCGATATCCTTTTTGATGCGTTCACGGAGTGCGGTTTCATCGGCAATCTCATCCTGGGGATAGACCTTCTTGAAGAGCTCTTCGTTCATCTCCGCTTTTTCATGGCGGGTGATACCGGTAATGGTGGTTGCAAAGGTTGCCTTTAAATTTTCAGCTTCCTCCTTCTCAATGTTGAGCATTGCGGCTACATCGGTAGCATTTTTGATGGCGTGCATAGGATCAAATTTAACGATGCTACCCACCGTCTTCCCGATGAATTTTTTCTTTATGGTTTTGAGCTGTATCTCCTCCAGGGAGAGGGATGCGCTGTGTTGAATTCCTCCTTCGAGCACCTCTCCCTCTTCGTCCAGTTGTTGAAAATCACACTTTAGCAGATCCCCTTCTTCCACACTCTCTACCTCAACGGTTGTCCCGTTTCGTTTAAGGAGATGGTCAATGTATTCATCCACTTTATCCTCTTCAATGGCGATGGAAGTGTAGGTTACCGCTGTATTCTGATCCAATGCAATCGTAATGTCAGGCTTCAGTCCGAGGTCGAAATAGTAGGTGAAATCTTTTTTATGATCCAAATCCATGGGGGGTGTTTTCTCCATGTTGGGTAGGGGCTCTCCAATGATATTGATCTTTTCCTCTTCCAGATAGGCTGTGATCTTTTGTGAAAGTAGTTTATTCACTTCATTCGCAGTGATGGCTTTTCCATACATTTTTTTGATGATTCCCAAAGGAACTTTTCCGGCGCGGAACCCCGGTATATTGGCTTTTTTCCTGTAATCTTTAAGTTGTTCTTCAACGTTGTGAATATAATCACTTTCAACAATTTCAACCTTCAGGGTCGCTGTGAGTGTACCCGTATTTTCTTTCGTAATAAGCATTGGAAAATTCTTAATGAATAATAATGACTTTATGAGCGTTTGGATCGCTAAAAAAAAAAGTGCGGATGAAGGGACTCGAACCCCCACGCCTTTCGGCACTAGATCCTAAGTCTAGCGCGGCTACCAATTACGCCACATCCGCAGTGAATGGCCCTTTTCGGGGGTGCAAATATACGATTTTTTTTAAATGGAGATCAATGGGATTATTTTTATTGTTTTTTGAGGGGAAAAATGGGCATTTTTTTGCCTATAACGATCCTACTTCAGCGAGTGTTGAAGCGAGAGATCTGGGGTGAATGTTCTCCAGTAACGGCGGAGGGAGCTGTTTTTTAGAGCTTCTCGTAAAGTATTTGGTGAATGTCTGTTCGTAAGTTTTCTCTGACAATCAGGTCGTTGTTGGAGTCCGGGTAGGTTCTGTTGGAGAGGAAGACATAGACCAGTTTCTTCTCGGGATCGCCCCAAAAGTAGGTTCCGGTAAAACCGCTGTGTCCAAAGCTGGAGGGAGAGGCCCCTTTGCATACGGCTTTTCCCTCGTAGAAGTTCAACAGGGGCTTATCAAATCCGATTCCCCGTCGATTTTTGTTGAGAGGGAATTGACAGGTGGTGAACTCCCGAACGGTAGCAGAGTCTAATACTTGTATCCCTGCGTAGTTTCCGTATTGGATAAGGCATTGCATAAGGACACCGAGATCATGGGCGTTGCTGAAGAGTCCGGCGTGTCCGGAGACACCTCCCAGAAGTGCCGCGTTAGGATCGTGTACCGTCCCCCGAATAATTCCGTTTCGAAACCCCTCCTCCTTTTCCGAGGGTACGATGTGCTCTTTGTGGTACCAGGATAGCGGGTGATAGCCGATATGGTGGAGTCCTAGCGGCTCATAAAACATTTGCTGCACATACTCTTCCAGTGGTTTGTTGGTGACCTGTTCGATGGCGCGGTGTAGTAGGATAAACCCCAGGTCACTGTATTTGTAGGCGTTGGTGGGGCGTAGCGTTGATGCTTTGATGCTGTCGTAGATAACCAGGGGGAAATTGTTATCCAGAAAGAGGTGGTCGTTGATAAAGATGGAGTGGGTGGGGTCGGGCTGGGTGGTGTAAAATTCTGGTGAGGGGAGGCCGTCGGGGTCAAGGGTGTTTTTGTGGAAAGGACGCCAAGCCTGAAATCGCCCCTGATGAGCCATAATATCCCGGATGATAAGCTCTCTTTTGTCGCTCTCCCGCAGGTCGGGAAGATAGTTAGAGAGCCTTTGGTCGATATCCATGAGTCCCTCTTCGTAGAGCTTCATAACGGCTAAGGTGGTGGCGGCCACTTTGGTGATACTGGCCACATCGTAGATCTCTTCGTCTCCGATGGGCTGCTTTTTCTGATAGGTTTGGTAGCCATAGGTTTTGTCAATGATCACATTTCCGTCTTTGGCTACCCATAGTTGGCATCCCGGGAGTCCTTTCTCCTTTATAGCCTTGTGGATAAGGCTGTCGATGGGGCGCAAAATCTCCTGATAGCTACCCTCTTCCTCAAGGCATCCGTAGCGAAGCGTATTGATGGCCTTTCGTTGTAGTCCAAAGCCCTCTTTCAGTGAGTCGTTGATGCTTACGGGAAGCACTCCCGTTATGGGGGAGGCTCCAAAGATGGCCTGAACCCACAGGTCATTGGCCGTGGCATTATCTTCGTAGGAGAGGAGCAGGGCATCCGCCGGAATTTGCTGGAAGTGCATCAGGCCATAGGGTGAACCAACGTAGGTTACGATTAATCGGTGCTTCTCTTTCAACTGTTGTAGGCGTTTTTGTAACTGGGGCGTGATACCGTAGCCGGTGCCCATCTTCTGGCCGGAAGTGTGGATGGAAATGAGGATGGTTTGGTAGGAGGATAGGGTCTTTAACAAGCTGTCCCAATGGGCCGGGTTGGGGGTGAGGGTCGTTTGATAGGGATCCACGGGTAGGTATCGTGCAATGAGTTGCTCAAGGGGAGTGTTTGGTAGGTCACTGATTTGTAGATACGCCGTTTTTCCCGCTTCGGTGGTTTTTAGGGGGATAAGATGATCCGGATCCTTTAACAGGGTAATGGATGATTGGTAGATCTCTCGGATAAGTGGTTGGTAAGAAGGGGCGTTAACTTTCGCTGTGACCTCTGCCGGTTTGGTGGGGGTGTAACGGTGAAGTCCTGCACGGTATTTGGCCGTTAGGACTTTTCGGCATCGTCGATCCAATTCGGCGAGCGCTTCTTTATCCTGTTTAATCTCTTTTTTGATGAGTTTAATGGCTTGGGGGACATCCAAGGAGAGCAGTAAGATATCGTTTCCTGCCAGATAGGCTTCTCGTTCGGTCTCTCCTGGTTTGAAGTACTTGGTGACACCGTTCATATCGAGGGCATCGGTAACCTTTAGTCCGTTGAATCCCAGGGAGTCGGTCATGAGTTTTGAGACAATGTTATGGCTGAGGGTTGAGGCCCTGTTTGCTCGCTTTTCGTAGAGTGGGATGTAGAGGTGTGCGGTCATAATTCCGCCTAGCCCGGCTTTTATCATCTGTTTAAAGGGGTAGAGTTCCAAGGAGTCCATGCGGCGCTTATGGTGGTTTAGTAAGGGAAGGGTGTAGTGGGAGTCGGTATCGGTATCGCCATGGCCGGGAAAGTGTTTTGCCGTGGCGATGATCTGATGATCCTGGAGCCCTTTCATGTACATGATGCTCTTTTGCGCCACCTTTTCCCGGTTCTCTCCAAACGACCGGGTATTAATGACCGGGTTGGCAGGGTTGGAGTTGATGTCGGCCACCGGCGCAAAGTTGATGTGGGTGCCTATCATCTTCAGTTGTTCCGCAATATCGCATCCCATTTGGTAGATGAGGCTGTCATTGGGGATGGCACCCATGGTCATCTGTTTGGGATAGGAGATGGTAGAGTCGAGGCGCATGCCCAGTCCCCATTCGGCATCCAGGGCGATCAGTAGGGGCACTTTGCTCATGGCTTGCCAATGGTTGGTGAGGTGTGCCTGGCGTGCCGGACCTCCTTGAAAAAAGCATAACCCTCCGATATGGTGTTTTTTGATGATTTTGCTGATCCCTTTATAGTACTTTTTATCCCTATTGCTGTAGGTACGAATAAAAATGAGTTGTGCGATTTTCTCCTTCACAGAGAGCTCATTCATCACGGAATCCACCCACTGTTCACATGCTTGTGTCGGTGCTTGTGCGGTCGTCCGGTACCCTGAAATAAGGAAAAATAGTAGAAAAAAAAATAGGAATCTGTAGTGTCTCATGGTCTCTTTTCGCTTTGAGGCACAAAAGTATGGATTTCTTTGTTTTTTACGTCTCGTTGAAAAAAACTAACAACTAAAAGTTGAAAATTAAGAATTAACAACTAAAAAATCTTAGATTTGTACGAAAATCAAGAAACATGGAAATAGCACAGTTACGGGAGATTGCTTCGCAGGTGCGGAGAGATGTTGTGAGGATGGTTCATGGCGCAAAATCGGGTCATCCCGGGGGGTCTTTGGGAAGTTGTGACCTTCTCGTGGGACTCTATTTTGAGGTCATGAAATGTGATCCCCAGTCGTTTGCGATGGATGGAACCGGGGAAGATATGTTTTTTCTTTCCAATGGGCATATTTGTCCGGCCTGGTACAGTGTTCTTGCCAGAAGAGGATTTTTTCCATTGGAAGAGTTGGCAACGCTTCGTCAGTTAGGGTCGCGTTTACAGGGACATCCCTCTACGGTAGATCTGTTGCCCGGCGTTCGGTTTGCCAGTGGTTCGTTGGGTCAGGGGGTCTCTGTTGCCATCGGTGCTGCCCAGGCGAAAAAGATTAATGGTGATACTCACACTGTTTTTTGTCTTACCGGTGATGGTGAGTTGCAAGAAGGGCAGGTGTGGGAAGCCGCTATGTATGCTTCTGCAAAAAAGGTAGATAACTTGGTTGTCATTACGGATTATAATCAAAAACAGATTGATGGTCCTCTTGACGAAGTGCTTGATATGCAGGATATGGCCGCCAAGTGGCGTGCCTTTGGATGGGAGGTGCTTACCATGCAGGGGAACGATATGAGCGATGTGGTGCGTGTGTTGAAGGATGCTCGGGCGCGTTCCGGCAAGGGGAAGCCTCTTTTCATCCTTGCGCATACCGAGATGGGGGCCGGTGTAGACTTTATGATGGGATCCCATAAGTGGCATGGTGTCGCTCCCAATGATGAGCAACTTGCTGCCGCATTGAATCAAATTCCTGAAACCCTGGGAGATTATTAATACAAATACAGTGATACATCGCGTGTTGAAAAAGTTTTTTTTCCTACTCTTTCTGTCTGTTTTTTGGGGGGCGAGCAGCTACGCTCAAGAGCCGGAAGAGGCTCCACCTCCGGTTACCAGAATTCTTTTTGTCTTTGATGGTTCCTATAGCATGTTTGGCCAGTGGCAGAGTGATGTGAAGATAAATATTGCCCGGAAACTGATGTCGAACCTGTTGGATAGCCTTGCCTCGGTGGAGAATCTTCAATTGGCCCTGCGGGTTTATGGCCATCAACATCAATATCCACCTCAAGTGTGTAATGATACCCGTCTAGAGGTGCCCTTTGGCTATAAGAATACCGGAAGGATAAAACAGAAGCTGGAGCGCTTGATTCCCAAGGGTACAACGCCTATTGCTTATGCGCTTTCACAAGTAGAAAAAGACTTTCCCCCCTGTAGTAATTGCCGGAATATTGTGATTCTTATTACGGATGGAATAGAGGAGTGTGACGGTGACCCTTGTGCGGTTTCTCGTGCTTTACAGAAGAAGGGGATCACTCTAAAGCCTTTTGTGATAGGTATCGGAAGGGATTTTAGTAAGGAGTTTGAGTGCGTGGGAACCTATTTTGATGCTTCGGGGGAAGTGGAGTTTTCCAAGGCGCTGAAAATCGTGATCTCACAGGTATTGAACTCCACCACTACCCAGGTAAATCTGCTGGATGACTACAATCGTCCTACGGAGACCAATGTAAATATGTCTTTTTATGACCACGTGTCAGGTAAGCTGGTCCATAATTATATCCATACGTTTAATGCCAATGGGGTGCCGGATACCCTCTATCTGGATCCGCTGATGACCTATGACATGGAGGTGCATACCATTCCTTCGGTTCGTAAGGAGAATGTGGAGATTGTCGCAGGGCAGCATACCACCATTGCCGTTCCTGCAGGGCAGGGAGGGTTGCGCTTGGTTGTGGGTAACAACAGTAAGAGTGTGAAGGATATGAAATGTATTGTGCGAAAGGCGGGGGATATGGAGACCTTGAATGTGCAAACTTTTGGTACTGTTGAGTATTATCTTACCGGTTATTACGATTTGGAGATTTTGAGTACACCACGGATTTATGTGGATTCTGTGAGGGTTACCCAGAGCCATACCACCTCTGTGGAGATGCCCCTTCCCGGTATTGCCGTGTTGCGAAAATCGGTGAAAGGGTATGGTAGTATTTACCTCGACGAGGGGGAGAAACTGGAGCATGTGTATAACCTTCAGGAGAATGATTTACAAGAATCGCTTTTGCTGCAACCTGGTAATTACAGGGTGATATTTCGTTCTCGATTTTCTTCGCAAAACCGATACACCATAGAGAAACGCTTTTCGGTGAAGAGTGGGATTACAACTAATGTTAAACTTTTTTCAAATTAATGAGAGATGATAAAGAGAGTTGCCTTCAAAGAGAAAAAAGATACGCGTTCCGGTTTTGGGAAAGCATTGGAGAGGCTGGGAGAGGAGAATCCTGATGTGGTTGCACTGTGTGCAGACCTTACCGGCTCGTTGAAGATGGACGCTTTTGCCGCCAAATATCCCGAACGTTTTTTCCAAGTGGGAATTGCCGAGGCGAATATGGTGGGGGTTGCTGCCGGTTTGGCCAATGCCGGAAAGATTCCCTTCACGGGTACATTTGCCAACTTCTCCTCTTCGCGCGTGTATGATCAGATTCGACAATCGGTGGCCTATTCTCAAAAGAATGTGAAATTGTGTGCTTCGCATGCAGGAGTTACCCTCGGAGAGGATGGCGCAACGCACCAAGTGCTTGAAGATATTGGGATGATGAAGATGTTGCCGGGGATGACGGTGATCAACCCCTGTGATTATCATCAAACCTACCTCGCTACGCTGGCCATTGCTGCCTATCAAGGGCCTGTTTACCTTCGTTTTGGAAGACCGGCAGTTCCCGTGTTTACCGATCCGAACACGCCCTTTATTATCGGGAAGGCCATAACCATGCATGAAGGAACGGATGTGACCGTTGTGGCTACCGGGCACCTGGTTTATGAGGCTCTGAATGCGGCCTACGCTTTGGAGGCGGAGGGGGTTTCCGTAGAGGTATTGAATATCCATACGATTAAGCCGTTGGATGAGGAGGCGATTCTTCGTTCCTTAGCCAAAACGGGATGCTTGGTGAGCGCGGAAGAGCACCAGATGAATGGTGGCCTTGGCGACTCTGTGGCCCAACTGCTTGTGCGAAAACATCCTGCTCCCATGGAGTTTGTGGCCGTTGATGACCAGTGGGGGCAGAGTGGTACTCCCGCAGGGTTGATGGATCATTATCGCCTGAATGAATTGGCTATCATGGAAGCTGTTAAACGTGTAATAAAAAGAAAATAATGAAGGTATCTGTAGAGATGAGCTACTATCCGCTCAATACATCGTTTATTCCTAAAATTAAGGATTTTATTGATCGACTAAACCAATATCCGGCGCTTACGGTGAATACCAATACCATGAGTACGCAGGTTTTTGGTGAGTATCGGGAGGTGATGGAGATCCTCACCAAGGAGATTGAGGCCTCTTTTGAGAATCCGCACTCTGTTTTTGTGATGAAAATCATTAATGCAGACTTGAAACCATGATCGTGGGGAGTATTTTCCATGCGTTGTGGCAAAATATTTTGGATACTTCCTGGCTGGAGGTGGTGGCCGTTTTACTGGGGATTGCCAGTGTGTGGTATGCCCGAAAGGAGAATATCCTGGTATATCCCACAGGGATTATAAGTACGGCAATTTATGTTTTCATCTGTTTCGGTGCCAAACTCTATGCGGATGCCGGGATCAACTTCTACTATGCCGCTGCAAGTATTTATGGTTGGTATGCGTGGACACACCCTGCCGAGGATGGAAAGAGCCTTGAGATCTCGGTGAATGGCCGACGGGAACAGTGGCTATGGATTCTCGTGGCCATGGGGAGTTATGCGCTCATCTTTTCTACGCTGTGGATCTTCAAAAGGGGGGATGAGGATTATATGAACTCCTATCTTCCCTTTACCGATTCGTTTACGACGGCTCTGTTTCTTGTGGGCATGATCTTAATGGCGCGTAAGAAGGTAGAAAACTGGATCTATTGGATCATTGCCGATGTGGTGAGTGTCCCTCTTTATGTGTATAAAGGGCTTGTTTTTACAGGATTACAGTATTTTATCTTTCTGGTATTGGCTGTTTTTGGACTGATTGAGTGGCGACGTAAATACCGCTTGCAGCAGGAGGGGGTGACCGTTTGATCCGCATTGCCATCACCGGGCCGGAGTCTTCCGGTAAAACTACGTTGGCCGCTGCGCTCGCCGCCCATTATCAGAGCCATTGGTGTCCGGAGTATTCCCGCGACTACTTGGCTGCCAGCGGGACTGTTTACACCCTATCGGATGTTGTTGCCATTAATGAGGGGCAGCTTCATCGGATGGCCGATTTTGTGCGGTTGCATGCGGAGGAGCCATTTTTGTTTTTTGATACAGAGACGGTGGTGAACCGCATATGGGCTGAAAAAAAGTTTGGTGTTTGTCCCCAAGCGATTTTAGAAACGGCTCAACAGCCCCGTTTTGACCTTTACCTGCTCTGTTATCCCGACATTGATTGGGAGGAGGATCCCCTTCGTGAGGATCCCTTCAATAGGATGGAGCTTTTTGAGGCCTATGTCTCGGTGTTGACGGAGATTGGAGCGGTTTATGAGGTGATCAAAGGGAAAGGAGAGCAACGGTTGATGCAGGCTGTCCGTCTTATTCATGATCACTGCATGTAGGATCTATGAGAAGCTATTGATAACGCGAATTTATGGAGAGAAAGCATATCTTATTTCTTCCTCGCTGGTATCCTTATGAGGATGACCCCATGTTTGGTCTTTTTGTAAAGCGCCATGTACAGGCGGTGTTGCCCTATCACGAGGTATCGGTATTGATGGTTCATCCCGTAGTGGATTTGCCGGAGATCTATCGTGAGACGGAGGGGGATGAAGAGGGGATCTATACGGTTCGGGTATTTTTTCGCGTTCCCTCAGAGGGCCTCTCTCTGCTTGCAAGGGGGAGGAGTATGATGCGGTTTTGGGAGGCCGCAAAGAGGGGGTTAAAGAGGATCGAGGCGCGAAAGGGATTGCCCCATATAGCCCATGTTCACGTGCTTACAAGACACGGTGTATTTGCGCTTTGGATGAAGAGACGCTTCCGTATTCCTTATGTGATTACGGAGCATTGGTCGCGCTATCTACACCATTCCGCCAGCTATTCGGGGATGCTGAGAAAGTGGTTTACGCGCTTGGTGGTTCGCCATGCAGAGGGCGTTGCGCCAGTCTCTCGTGATTTGCAAAAGGCCATGCTAAGTCATGGGCTTAAGAATGACCATTATGAGGTGATCTATAATGTGGTGGATACCGACTGCTTTGTTCCTGTGGATAGGCCCCCTTCTACATCGGTTCACCGATTTGTGCATGTGAGTTGTTTTGAAGATCGTTCGAAGAATATCTCCGGAATTCTTGCTACGCTGAAGGCGTTGGCCACGGTGCGGACGGACTGGCAGTGTACCTTTGTGGGTACGGGTGAGGATTATGAATCACTTATGGCGTATGCAGCGGAGCTGGGGCTTACCCCCGAGCATGTGCGTTTTACGGGGATGCTGGAGGGGGATGCGTTGGTACAGGCCATTCAGGAGGCGGCATTTTTGATCCTTTTTAGCCATTACGAAAATATGCCGGTGGTGATTGCGGAGGCCTTTGCTTGTGGAAAACCGGTGGTGGCCACCCGTGTGGGTGGAATCCCGGAGGTGGTGAATGAGGAGCGTGGCTTGCTGGTAGAGGCCGGCGCTGAACAGGCTTTTCGAGAGGCCTTGGCGTTCATGCTTGATCATCATACAATGTACGATGCAGAACAGATACGCCTGTTTGCCCTCTCCCATTTCTCCTCTCCTGAGGTGGGGAGACGGTTGAATGACTTTTATGGCCGGGTGCTACTACCTCCTCGTTAAATAGAGGCTGTCCATAAAGTCAGCGTTTTGAGCAGCGGCTGTATAGAACGTTCGAATTCGAGGCTTGCGAAGGCTGAAATAGGGGAGTTTACCAGGGTAAGTGACCATTTGGAAGAGAAGCGTAACGAAGAAGTCGGACTTTATAGACAGACTCTAAATGGCCTTTTTCTGTGATCTCCCAAAGGTTAAGAACGTTAATGGCTTGATGGGGTGTAACATAGGGTCTGCTGAGAATAGCAGACCCTAAGATAAAGAGCTTCTCTCAATTTCTCTTTATGTACGTATTCCCCTCTTTGTCGACCTGAAAGCGGTGTGAGAAGAGGCCGGGGGAGAGTGATAACTACCTCTTTAAAATGGCATCAAGGACTTTTTGCTTATCTAACTTCTTGGTGCAGAAAAACCAATCTTTACAATCCAGTTCACTGTCCTCTACGCGCTCTTGAGCTGTTCCACATGAACCGGCAGGGCCTACAATAACATCATCACCCGGTCGCCAATCGGCGGGTGTTGCCACCTGAAACTTATCGGCTGTCTGTAGAGCAATAACCACACGGTAGAGCTCATCAAAATTGCGTCCCAGGCTTAGGGGGTAGTAAATGATGGTGCGAATGATCCCCTGAGGATCGATAACGAATACGGCACGAACGGCCTTGGTGCTATCTTCGTTGGGCTGAATCATCCCATATTTCTGTGCTACCTCCATGGTGATGTCTTCTATCAACGGAAAATTTACCGCTACATTCTTCATCCCTCGGTACTCAATCTTCTCTTTGATGGTGCGTAGCCAGGCAATGTGGCTGTATAGACCGTCAATGGAGAGTCCTACCAATTGGGTATTTGCTTCTGCAAATTTCTCTTCCATGGTTGCAAAAGTCATAAACTCTGAAGTACAAACCGGTGTGAAGTCTGCGGGGTGGCTGAACAGGATGACCCAACTTCCTTTGTAATCGGATGGAAAGTTGATTTCTCCCTGGGTGGTTACTGCATTGAATTGGGGGGCGGGATCGCCGATTCTTGGCATGTTTACGGTGTTTTCTAGGTTGTTTTCCATAGCTAATAATTTTTTATCTGTTATAAATTGTTTTGATGGGGCAAATCTAGGTTGTTAAGTATTTATAAATTTTATAGCTATATTAATATTACTTATAATAATAAAAGGTAAATTTGACACTGTTTATGATCAATGTGAATTCTTAATCGAGGAAAACTTATGCAAATCAATCAATTACATTATTTTGTCGTTTTGGAGAAGTATGGAAGTTTTTCTAAGGCAGCTGAGAAGTTGAATATCTCTCAGCCGGCCCTCTCTTTGCAGATGCAGCGCCTGGAAGAGGAGTTGGGCTATAAATTACTCAATAGAAATAGGAAGCCCTTTTGTTTGACTGCTGAAGGGACTCTGTTCTTGGAGAGAGCTTGCCGGATTGTGAATCTGGTGGATGGGTTGTATCACTTAGCTATTGAAACGGCAGAAGAGGTGTCCGGATACTTACGGGTGGGAATTATTCCTACGGTTGCACCCTACATCGTTCCTCTTTTTATGAATACATTGTTGGCTTCGTATCCCAAACTACACCTGGAGATCATGGAGTTGAAGACGGAGGAGATTACCAATAAATTGAAGCGTGGGGATATTGATTGTGGCCTATTAGCTACGCCCATAAAGAATAATAAGTTATTGAAACGCCCTCTTTTTTATGAACGCTTCTACCTCTATGTATCGGATAAACACCCCCTGTATGCCAAAGAGAAGGTCTCTATTATGGATATCAATTTAAATGAATTGTGGTATTTACAAGAGGGAAATTGTTTTCAAAACCAGGTGGACTCCATTTGTCAACTAGCGGGTCAGACCGACAAGGAGCAGCATTTGGTGTATCTTTCCAACTCCATAGAGTCGCTTCGAAGGATTGTAGAGCATAAAAATGGAATTACCTTTATTCCCGAGTTGGCGACCATTAATGTGCCGTCTGATTTGGAAGATTTGATTAAACCGATTGGGGATAGTTCACCGTTGCGGGAGATAAGCATGGTTACAACCGCATGGAATACCAAAGAGCGGCAGGTGGAGGCTTTAACGGAGATGATTTTACAAAATATTCCCAAGTCCATGCGGGTAAAACCTGAGGGCTTTATTCTTGATACCCTCGTATAAATCCTTTTATGAGCAGCGATTGGGGAGGAGCATGCAGGTGAATCCTCTTTCGTGTATAACAGCACCATATCACGAATTCTCAAAGAGTCTCGTAGGAGCGGCACCTTTTTTGATCTTGCCTGCATCATCATAAATTTCATCACCCGGAAATATTTCGTCACCAGAATAATTATTTAAAATATCTTCTTTTATTACTATGCCAATATTGATTCCTTTTTTTGTCTTCCATTCAATAAAAGCAGTAAAAGAGCTGACATATTCTGCTGGTGTTATGACAATATATTCATAAGAAGGTAATTGGCCTGTACTTGTAATGCTTTCAATAATATTGGGCGAAGACTTGTACAAAATAATATCCTGCTTGTTTTCAACAAGACCAGACAAGATTTCATCATAGATAATTTGATTTTTTGAAAGCCGATTGATTTTACCAATTCCATTTGAATATCCTGAAGTCAATGCAAGTGAAATATCCATCGAAGTAAAAAAGTTGAGTTGTCCCGTTGAAGGAAAATATTCAAATGGACAAATTTCAAGTGTAACAATGTTGTTGCCGCCATCAAAATACCCCTGATGTACAACCTTTATGGGTTCCGCTGGCCAGGCATTTTCAGAATTATAAATATTAGGATCCGGATTCACAAATTCAGGAATGGGACATCCGGTACATGTTGGTATTGGATGTTGAGCCGGGAAAACTCAATAATTTGTTGATAATGTTTCAACAGAAACATTAGTAAGGGAAATATTATTAACGGCTTCTCCCGGTGGGATTATAAGTTTAATTGATTTTACCGGTAGTGCTGGTTTACCAGTATCAGATACATGATTAAAATCAGGCAATTTTACTTTGGTATATCTATAACTGTTTTCAGCTACTTCATCGTTGAATGAAAGATTCAGAGATGAAAAATTTACCGTATGTGTTACTTGAGAAATCACCAATATAGGAATTGTTAAAAATACAATAAGGATTATAAGACTAATTTTTTTTCGTGATATATATTTTTGTTTAGTAGTTGTTTATTTAATAATTATCATTCCTGTTTCATTTATCATATTATAGCCAGAAATACGAAAAAAATACAACCCAGGTTTGAAATTATCTGCACTAATAGTCATATGGCTTTTCCCTTCAATATTTAATTCCTCCATTTTTTGTCCCACCATATTAAACAATTCAAAACTTTGGAAATTAAAATTCTGGTTATTAAATTCAATTACGCTAATGTCAGTTATTGGATGTGGAAAAATTCGTACATTATGAATACTTTGTTTAGGTTCGTCAACGGACGTAAATACTGGAAAGCAAGTGCTGAACTCAGGATTTAAGAATTTTATTGTATTATCCTGATTAAAACAGATCAACTCCCACTTTTGAAAACCCGTTGGCTGAGCAGTAATGGGAGAAAATAATCCGCGTGTACTGCCAATCCCTTCTATCCAGTAAAAATTATATAAAGTGTTGAAATGAAAGGTTTTACGGTAATTATCTTCAATAAGCATCGAGTCTATATTGCTGATAATAAGATATCCTTCAGGCCCTAAACCATCAATTCCAACAAATACTGTATCTCCAACTGATTTTGAAAAATCATAAAGTAAAACCTCACCTTCACCTGAGCCAGGAAACGTGCATTCACAACCAATAACATAGATGTGTTTTGAGTTGTCCTCCCTTATTGCCCCACAATATTGACCTGGGTCTAAGGGGTAAATAGTGTCATTTAGCTTATATACTTTATGGTATGCTACAGAACTAATAATTGTATCACCTACAATACCGTATTGGTAGGTTTCTATTTGAAAAGGTTGCTGGCTTGTAAAAACCTCGCTCCAAATTGCATTTGAATCTGGAAAAGGAATGTATTCCTGGCATTTCAGGGTATTCGGAAATATTAAAAAGAGAATAATTATAAGCAAAGGTGAAATAGTATTATGTTTCATGTTTTTGTTTTTAGAAGTACGGTTTTACAAAGTTATAGTGAGGAGGTGACATAATTTGTCACCCTATCATTTTTTTTGAAAATATTTTCTTGTTGTTTTGCAATAATAAATATCGTGCCCTTGTTCTCGCAAGGCATTAAGCATTCTTATTATTGTCCTTTGCGAGCAATCAAATTTTTCACTTACTTGTTTTAAGGATAACAATCGACCATTTTCAATCATTTCAGGCAAATAGTTTAGTTTCTCTGTGTAGGTTAAATAGTCCATGGTTATTTTATTTTTTAGTGTGTTGGCAAAATTTAAACTCTTTTGGTTTTTTCATGTCGGCTTGTATTTCGGCAAAAATCAAATGTGCTTAAATGTGCGTGGGCCTTCGCCTGGTTGCTAACGACCCGGGGCTTCTCGCCGTTCCCCTGCCAGAGGTATGGCGTTAAGTTCATGGTGTGTGCCGTTCCGTAAGGACTGCACACGTCATAAGGCGAGAAGCCCCGGGCCGATGCTGTGCATGACCGAAGGGAATTGCACAGCATCGAGCAGGTGTTTACGCTGTTGCAGATAAATATACGATATTTTTCGGTTATGCACCAAACTTTATTAAATAACCTAAACCGCAGTAGCGTAAAAACTTGTGTTGGTTGTAGTTTTTATTCTTTTACTTCCATATTACCTTAGTGTTTTATATATCATTATCTATAACCCCCAAAATCAGAATCAAACCGGTTGGGCCGCTCAACCGTATCTTCTCTGCTACCAACAGTAGAAAGGCATAAATCATTTACATCATAACCATACTCATTTTGCAATATGCTAATAACCTGAGTTTGATTTTCAACATGTTGATTAACAACAAAATAGATGAAAAATATTTTTGAATTTATTGGAATGAAAAAATGGATTTTACTAATTTAGTAGACTGTTAAACACCTAATTAGAGGCTGTCTATAAAGTCCGACTTCTTCGTTATGCTTGTCTTCAAAATGATCATTTACCTCAGTAAACTCACATTTTTCAGCCTTCGCAAGCCTCG
>PDWI01000194.1_pt1 | contig 91227 bp, 81 predicted proteins | sample 1430891 | NCBI WGS metagenome assembly PDWI01 (sample SAMN01162508, study PRJNA174530) | Oral metagenome, whole genome shotgun sequencing project. | biome: Marine environment; feature: Marine mammal; material: Swab sample of the gingival sulcus; isolation source: swab sample of gingival sulcus... | reverse complement strand
TCATTGATATATCTAGCAAATAAATCTTCCATATACCAGATTTTACCTTTACTATGATAAATCTCAAAAGCCTCATAATACAAAAACCTATCTGTAAATTTTATATCAATCGCAGGAAATCCTGCTTTTAAAAGTTCTAAATTTACAAGCAATCTTCCTGTTCTTCCATTGCCGTCTATAAAGGGGTGAATGCTTTCAAAATTGATATTAAATTTAGCTAACTTTTTTACGATATGCCCATGAGTATTTTCATACTCTTTTAGCAACTATTGCATTTTTGACTCTACCATATATGGCTGTGTTGGCTCTAAGGATGAGCCCATAATCTTTACAGGCACTTTTCTATAAACTCCCCTATCCTCTTTTTTATCATTTAAAACTAAATAATGAATATCTTTTATAGTTCGCTCACTCAAGACTTGATTTTGCCCCACCAAAGAACAAACATACTCATACGCCTCCTTATGTCCCACTGCTTCGAGATGGTTTTAGTGGCTTTTGTCTATTGTTACTCCTTTTAAAACCATATTTGTTTCCCTTAGGCTCAAAGTATTGCCCTCAATTGCATTTGAATTATAGGTAAACTCTATCATAAATTCTTCGTTAAGTCTTTGCAGTTCGCCACTTGTTAAAGGTCTTGCTTTTTTTTAGTTTTAATATTTTTTCATCGATTAATGGTAAAATAGAAGAACTTTTTTTAAATCTTCCATCCGCTAGTTTTTTAGCATGGGTTAGAATCTTCCAAACTTTACCCTGTTGATATACGCCGTCTATCTTTCCTTCTCTGAAAAGAGTTCTAATTCTTCTATCACTTATGCCCCCATTTTTTAGAAGCCTGCTTAACACTTATAAATATAATTTATCCTTTTACAAAGCATATCATAACATTTTATCGGAACAATATATAGCTAACAGAATAACATTTTAACCTTTACGGAACATTGCAACTACCTGCAATGCAGTTTATGATGTACTGAAGGATGCTTTAAATGTGGAGGATATCTAAAAGCTACAGAAAATGTTCTTAGCTCTTTTGGCTTAAGATTTTGCGCTATTTTAAAGGTGTTTATAACTGTTGAAGATTTATACTCTTTGCCCATACTTAGTCCTGTTGTAGGTTTAAATATATCTGAGCCTCCAAGTCTTTTAGATCTAACTGGGTCTGAGACTAGTTTTATTTCCAATTCGCACTGACCTATAGTAAATTTACCTAGATTTCGTATCTTTCCACCAAAAACTATACTTTCGTTTCTAAGTACTCTTTTGTGCTTTAAATTTTCTATTCTTGCTTTTTTTGTATATTTATCAAGTACAAACATAGAAAAAATAGCTAGCATAGATATAACTAAAAAATTGGCAAATATCATGGCTACCAGTGTCTTTTTATTGCTTTCTTTAAAAGATAAAAATAGTAAAAATACAAAAATTATAAAAAGTATTATCAAAACTATAATATGAACTGGGGTAAAATAACTCATCTATAACACTCCGATACTGCTGTTATGTTTACATCATTAGGCAATCTAAACTCATTTAAGACTATTTTAAAATCGACACTTTTATTAACATCTAAAGTCTTGTTTATCTTTAAGAGCTTTTTTTTAAAAGGCTTGAGTTTGTATATATAATTTTTAAGACCTTTTTTTGAATACTTGCAAAATCTTATATCTACTAAGCATAATTTAAATGGCTTTTTTGATACATTTTTCACTTCACCTTGAAGTATAAAGGTATCTGAAAACTGAAGTTGCTTGGTTGTCTTTATAGTAGTTTGAGTTTTTCGTAAATTATCATTAAAATACCATTTTATACCAAAAGGAGCAACAAAAATACCCATAAATGCTATAAGCATAAGCCCCACAGACAAAAAAGTTAAACGCTTAAGCAACATAATACCTAGCATTAAAAAAAGAAATGACAATACCATAACCCATGTAAAGGCTAGATAATCAGCCATTTCAAGATGATTCACATAGGCTAGCAAAAAAGTTTTACTTAACATCTCTTTGTCTTTTTTCTTCTATGCCACTTAAACCAAATCTTCTCTTAAGTTCCTCTTTTACCATATCGGGATGAACATCATTTGCCTCAAGAGCAACGAGTAGATGGAATACCAAATCAGCACATTCGTAAACCACCTCTTTTTCATCCTTATCTTTACAAGCAAAGCAAAACTCGCCAGCCTCTTCAACTACTTTTTTAAGTAAAGAGTTTTCTTTTCCGTTTAAAAGCTTTGAAACGTATGAAGTAGATGGGTCAGCTTTTTTTCTTTCTTTTATAACATGATATAAGGTGTCTATTATGCCGTAGTTATCATTTATAGACAAATCTTCTTTACAAACATTTGAATCAATTTTTTTATAAAAGCATGATTTTTTACCAGTATGACATGCGACTCCTCCTACTTGCTCAACTTTTAAAAGCAAGGTGTCATCATCGCAGTCTAAATACATAGCTTTTATCTTTTGAATATTGCCACTACTCTCACCCTTTTTCCAGATACGTTTTTTTGTGCGTGAAAAATAGTGAGCTAAAGAAGTTTTTTGGCTAAGGTCTAAAGCTTTTTTGTCCATATAAGCCAACATCAAAACCTCATTTGTGTTCTCTTCTTGGACGATAACGGGAAGAAGTCCGTCAACTTTTTCCCAATCTATACTAAAATCCATTACTGAAGTGCACTCGTAGCAGTTTTTCTATTTTTAGTATCAACCCAAATATTTGGTGTTGAACCGCCCGGTGTTAAAAAGATTTGCGTATCTTTGTTTTCTTTTAATGCTTCATTAAACTTACCTTGCACTTCGATTTGCCTAAGCTCAAGTAGGTTTTTAGTTAAACTATCGCTTATGAGTTTGTTTGCATTTGCTTTTCCTATAGCTTCAATTTTTAACGCATCAGCTATACCTTTAGCTTCTTTTATCTTAGCTTCAGCCCTACCTTGAGCAACTGTAACAGCTATCTTTGCTTCAAGCTTTGCCTTCTCTTCTTCTTGCTTTTTAGCCTGAACCTCTTCTATCCTATCTTTTATCTTAGGTGGCAAGATGATATCACGAAGCTGAACTGATTCAAGATTTACAGGATTTGCCTTAAGGCTTTTTATCTTAGCCTCTATACCTCTATCAATCTCAGCTGCAATCTTATTTCTGTTTGTAGGTAACTCTTCGGCTGGATAATTTCCTATAACACTTCTAACAACCTCACGCACAACAGGATTTATAATCTTATCTTCCCAAGCCAAGCCCCACTGCGCTACTGTATCTGAAGCCCTGTCTGGGTTTAGCTTATACTGCACTGTTAGGTCTATAAGAACTGTTAGTCCTCTTGAATCAAGCACTGAGATGGAGTTTTTTCTAATAATCCCTGCTCCTTGGATAAGAGCGTCATTGCTATCTTCATTTGAAGAATAATTTACTATCCTGACCTTTGTATCTACAACAATAACCTTTTGAATACCTGGAACAAAAAAGTGAATACCCGCACCTAATGGTTTTGGGTCAAATTTTCCTGCAGTCACCTTGATGCCCATTTGACCTGAAGTTATCATAACAAATGGTCTTGCCATAAAAAGAATTACTGCTACTATTATGATAGCATACACAAAGCCCATAAATTTTCCACCACCATTTTTTAAAAACTCAGGTGGCTCAAAGTTTGGTGAATTATTTGAATTATTGTTTGAATTATTTGTTTTTTTGTTGAAATAATCATTTAAATCTGCTGGCATTTTTTTCCTTTATATATATGTTAGCATATGTTCGTATTTTGGGTTTTTACCGTAAACCACATCAAAATAGGCATCTTGGAGCTTTTTGGCTATCTTACCTCTGCTTCCATCTCCTATAACTCTTCCATCGACGTTATTTATAGGTGTTACCTCAGCAGCAGTTCCTGTAAAAAATGCTTCATCGGCCACATAGACTTCATCTCTTGTTATTCTCTGTCTTTTAACTTCATATCCTAAATCATTTGCAAGTTGTATAACTGTATTTTGGGTAATGCTTTCTAGTGAGTTATCATTTGGGGGGCTTATGATTGCTCCATCTCTTACTATAAAAAAGCACTCTCCGCTTCCTTCAGCTATAAAGCCATCATCGTCTAAAAGCAGGCCCTCTTCATATCCTGCGTCTATTGCTTCAAACTTTGCCATCTGTGAATTTAAATAATTTGCTGCTGCTTTTACTTTTCCCATATTTGACTTAACTGGATTTCTAACAAAAGAGCTTATCTTTACTTTTATCCCTTTCGCTAAGCCCTCATCTCCAAGATAGGCTCCCCACTCCCAAGCAGCTATAGCTGTATTTACGGGAGCATTTATATGATAAACGCCCATTACCCCATACCCAAGATATATAAGTGGTCTTAAATAAACACTTCCTTTAAACTCATTTTTTCTAAGTAGCTCCATTTGAGCTTGTTCTAAATCTTCCAATGTGTATTTTGGTTCTATCATAACACATTTTGCAGAATTTAATAATCTTTTTGTATGATCCCTTAACCTAAAAATCGCCAAACCCTTATCCGTTTGATAAGCCCTTGTTCCTTCAAAAACTCCATTTCCATAATGCAGAGTATGGCTTAATATGTGAGTTTTTGCGTCTTTCCAAGCAACAAATTCTCCATCCATCCATATATATTTTGCTTCGTTCATCTTTTTGTCCTTTTTGGTTAAAAAGGTTATATTATCCAAAATATATTAATAAAAAGTTTATGTTCACTCATTTGGAATAAAAATGGGTATTTGGCGAGTAAAACTCGCCATTTTTAATCTGGCTTTTTAAGCTCTAATATATCGGCTCCGCCACTCAAATCTACACTAGTTGCATCCTCATCTATCTCTCCGCTAGCCTTTTTTTGATCTATGATAGCTTGAGCGTCACTATGGTCTAGTTTTAATTTCAAGTCACTTGGTCTTGTGGCATTTCTTAGAGCCTCTTTCTCAGTTATAATCCTTTGGGCATACAAGTCAAGTAAGGCTTGGTCAAAACTTTGACTTCTATATTGAGTATTGTTTTTTCCCTCCTCTATAGCATCAATTATTTCATTATCTTTGCCTTCTAGTATCATCTGCTCAACCCTAGCATTTTTAACCAAAATCTCAACAGCAGCCCTTCTGCCCCCTTCTGCTGTCCTAACAAGTCTTTGAGATACAACTCCTTGTAAAACTGATGATAGAGACATAGAAATACGGTTATGTTCTTCGCCTGGGAACATACCAATAATACGGTTAATTGTCTCTTTAGCATCAACGGTGTGAAGAGTTGAAAGAACCAAGTGTCCAGTCTCTGCTGCATGAAGTGCAGTCTCAATAGTCTCAAGGTCTCTCATCTCTCCAACAAGTATGATATCTGGGTCTTCACGAAGTGCTGCTCTAAGGGCACTTGCAAAGTCAATAGCATCATCTCCTATGGCACGTTGATTTATGATACACTTGTCGTCTGTATATTCATACTCCACCGGGTCTTCTACGGTTATAATATGCTTAGTTTGAGTTTGATTTATCTTATTTATCATAGCTGCTAGAGTAGTTGTTTTACCACTTCCTGTAGGTCCAGTTACGAGTATCAAACCCCTTTTCATCTTAGGGTTACAAAACTTCTCTTCTATAACATCTGGAAGTTTTAAGCTCTGAAAAGTTGGGAGCACAGTTGGGATAGTTCTAAAAACAGCACTTACTCCATCTACTTGAAAAAAGATATTTACACGAAAGCGGTACTCTTGGCTATACTTGTATGTAAAGTCAACACTTTTGTTTTTTACTAACTCTTTAAATCTATTTCTTAACAACTCCTTTGCCAACATAAGCCCATCTTCATGAGTTAACTTGTTTTTTGTAAAAGGAGTTATCTCACCATTTATACGCCCCCTAACAGTTGATCCAGATTTTATATGAAGGTCACTTCCTCCATATTCTACAAGCACTTTAAGGTATTCGTTTAGCCGTTTTGTCATCTCAAAAGTGAGCTCATCAACATTCACTTCATATTTTTCGTCTATATATTCCATTTTAATCCTTATTTTAGTATATCTAACATCTCTTTAAAGGCTTGTTCAAAAGCTAACATTCCTTCACTCATAAGCTCATCACAAGCCTTTTGCATATCAATTCCAGCCTCTGCTAATTCCTTAAAAAAACCATTGATGGTTTGCTCACTAGGTAAAGCCTGCGGTGAACTTTTACCACTTGCTATAAAAGCATAAATGGTCTCAAGGGGCGCTGTGTTGATGGAATTTGGTAAAAGTAATTTTTCAATATAATATTCTTTATCCAAGTCATCACCTTTAACACCTGTGCTGGCAAACAAACATCTAACATTTGTTAGTCCAAATTCACTTATAAGTTTATATATGCTCATAGCATTCATAATACCAACCTTCCCTGTTGGAAGATTTTTATCTTTTAATATTTTATCTAATTTTCTATCAAATCTACTAACAAACACGCTTATAACTGCTTTTGGTAAGGCTTTATTTGGGTAAGTTTTTGTAAACTGTTCACTACCAAACTTAAAAGCATCTAAACATTTTTGAGCCTGCTCTTTTGAGAAGATAAGAGTTGCGTTTACATTTATGCCATCACTAACAAGAGTTTGCATAGCTTCATATCCAGCATCAGTTGCCGGAATTTTTATCATTACATTTGGCATATTTATCTGTTTAAAAAGTCTTCTGCCTTCTTCTACTGTTGCTTTTACGTCATTTGCTAAAAAGGGGTCAACCTCTATGCTTATAAAGCCATCGTCCTCTTTAGTATGCAAACTTAAAAGCTCATTGGCTGCCACCGTGATATCTTTTATGGCTAAGGCTTCATATATCTGCTTAGGGCTTTTTTCTTTTAATTTTTCAATATCTTCTTTATAAGCCGATGAATTTTTAAAAGCTTGATAAAATATAGATGGGTTGCTAGTTGCCCCATTTATAATCTCATCTTTTATAAGAGTTTTAAACTCATTTCCCAAAAAGCTTCTCTCAACAAAGTCGCACCATAAAGAAAAACTAATCGATGATATGTACATTTTTATCCTTAAATATGTTTTATTATTTGCATTAAGTCTTTTGTTTCTATCTTAATATCTGCCTCTTTTTGCAATATTTCTTTAGCACAAAAAGAGACCTTTAGTCCTGAATATTTGAACATTGAAAGGTCATTTGCCCCGTCTCCAATACTCATAGTTTCACTCTGTTTTATTCCTAAGAGCTGTTGTAATCTTTGTATCATTACTCCCTTAGAGTGTGAAAACATCATGTGACCACCAACAAGACCTGTAAGTTTACCATTTTTATGATGAAGTTCATTTGAAAATTCTCCATCTACTCCTAAAATATTTTTAGCATGATGTGTTGCTAAGCTAAAGCCTCCACTAAATATAACCACTTTCATATCTCTTTGCTTTAGTTCAGAAATACACTCTTTTGCTCCAAACATAAATGGCAAATTTTCACATATATCCTTGGCTTTTTTGAGCTCTAATCCCTCTAACAATCCAACTCTTGTTTTTAAGGACTCAAAAAAATCAAGTCTACCGCTCATTGCCTCATGAGTTATCTTAGCAACCCTATCTTCAACTCCAGCTTCTTTGGCTAAAAAATCTATAGTTTCACCATCCATAAGTGTAGAGTCAAAATCAAAAACTGCCAATTTTATCAATACTAAACCTTTTTGATTAAATTAAAAAAGGCGAACTTACAAAAGTCCGCCTCAGGTTTAAAAATCTCTTTTAAGTAGAGCTTCAACCTTTAGTATGGTCAAGATATTGTCATCTCTTTTACCGATGCCATATATCATACCTTTATCTTTATGTAGCGTCTCTGGCGGAGGATCAATTCTATTTCTCTTGATACGAATAGCCTCCGTTAGTCTGTCTATAACAAAACCTGCTACATTATCTTCACCCTTCATAACGATATATCTTGTTTGCTCATTTTGCCTAGTGCTCTCTAGGCTAAATTTGCTTCTTAAATCAATAAGAGGTATAACATTTCCTCTCAGGTTAAAAACACCCAAGATATAATCAGGAACGCTAGGGACTCTTGTATATTCTATAGGCTTTATAATCTCTTGAATATTAAGAATTGGCACAGCGTACTCTTCTTCACCTACGATAAATCCCACTAACTGAACTACCTCTTCTTTATCCTTAGCATCAGGCTCGCTGATTTGCTTTTGTTGTTTCTGGAGAATCTGATTTAATTTATCACTCATTGTCTTACTCCGGTAATTTTAGATTTTTTCTTACTACATTGCCTAGATATTCTGGCGAGTAAGGTTTTGTTATGTACTCAGTCATGCCAACTTCCACACCTCTTAGCCTATCTGATTTTGAAGTTCTTGAAGTTACCGCAATCAAAGGCAAGTTTTTGTATTTAGAATACTTTCTTATCTCGCCTGCCAGTGTGTAGCCGTCCATTCTTGGCATCTCAATATCTATAAGTATAGCATCTACTGTATGTTCGCCTGACTTTATCATATTAAGAGCTTCTTGCCCATTTGTCGCCTCAACGGTTTGAACACCTAGTGGCTCCATTGATTTTTGCATGATATTTCTGTCCATTTTACTATCATCAACTATCATGACCTTATAATCACTTGGTGACTCTTTTTTCTTGGAACTTTCTTCCATAGATGAGCGAATATCAACTTTGATATCCTTTGCTATCTCCATCATAGCAGCTACATCGATGATAAGAGTTACTCTACCATCCCCTCTTATGGTTGCACCTGCTATTCCATCTACTCCTTGCAAATAATCACCCAAAGATTTGATAACTATCTCTTCTTGTCCTACCAAAGTATCAACGATAACACCAAGCTTACTTTCAGCAAGACCGATGACTACCACGTAGGTTTGCTCACTTCCTTCAAACACTTGCTTAACGCCAAAGATGTCAGAAAGTCTAACTAAAGATAAAACCTCATCTCTTAGTCTTAGTACATTTTTACCCTCTATGGTATAAATATCATCGATTGGCACCCTAACGGTCTCAAGAACTGATGCTAGTGGTATCGCATAAAACTCTTCTTGAGCACCTACAAGTAAAGCTTGTATGATAGCAAGCGTTAAAGGTATCTTTAGTTTCATTATAGTACCTTTACCCGCTTCGCTATCTATATCGATAATGCCGTTTAGTTTTTCGATATTAGTCTTAACAACATCCATGCCAACACCACGGCCTGAAACATTTGTTACCTTTTTCGCCATAGAAAAACCTGGCTTAAAGATAAGTCCAAATGCCTCTTTGTCGCTCATATTGTCTGCTTCACGCTCAGTGATAACTTCTCTCTCTACTGCTTTCATCTTAAGCATATCAGCATCAAGACCCTTACCATCATCTGCTATTTCGATAACAATATGGTTTCCTTCGTTGTAAGCTTTTAGCTCAATTAAACCTTTTTCTGGTTTACCTGCTAGTTTTCTATCTGCAGCATCTTCTACACCATGGTCGCATGAGTTACGGATAATGTGAACTAGCGGGTCTCCTATCTCTTCGACGATGGACTTATCAAGTTCAGTCTCTTCTCCAGATATGGACAAGTCAATGCTTTTTCCAAGCTCACGAGACAAGTCACGCACCATTCTTGGAAATTTATTGAATACTTTAGCAATAGGGAGCATTCTTGTTTTCATAACAGCGATTTGCAAATCAGTTGTAACGATAGAGATAGCTGAAACCACTTGGTTTAACTCTTCTAAAAATTTCTCTCCCTCGTATCGCTCTTCCACATCTGCATAAATTTTTAAAAGTCTGTTTTTGCCAAGAACAAGCTCGCCGATTAAGTTCATTAGATGGTCAAGTCTTTTTACTTCAACCCTAATGGTCTGCTCCATTGAACTTCCAGCTGATTTTTTAGCAGGAGCATTTTTTACTCCTCCCTTTGGAGCTGGCTTTGGTGTAGGTTTTGGTGTAGGAGCTGGCTTTGCCTCTTCTTTAGGGGCATTTTTCTTAGCTTCTCTTCTTGCTTTATCTTCTGCTTTTCGTTGATTTAAAAGTCTTTCAATTTCATTTTCAACTTCTTCATCACTCATATTTGAAACATCTACATCAGGCTCAGGTTCTGGTTTTGGTTCTGGTTTTGGCTCAGGCTTTGGCTCTTCTTTTGGAGCTTCAGGCGCAGGTGTGGCATCTCCCTCTGAGACAGCTGTAAGTCTTTTACAAATATCTTCTATTTCTATACCCACATCTGTATCGTTACCATAATCTTTTATACCATTAAGTAAAGCTTTCATCATGTCAATAGACTCTAAAACCACATCCATAACATCTGGAGTGATTTTTAATTCAGCCCTTCTGGCTTTATTTAGTACATCTTCCATGTGGTGAGTAAGCTTTGTTAAAATATCAAAATTTAAAAATGATGATGAACCTTTAACTGTATGAGCAACACGGAAAATCCTATTTAAAAGCTCCAAGTCTTCTGGGTTTGATTCTAGCTCGACTAAGTCTTGATCTATTTGTTCTATAAGCTCAAAAGATTCGATTAAAAAATCTTCGAGTATTTCTTGTATATCTTCCACGACTTACCCCTTAACTTTCATCATTTACATGAGATTTGATGATTTTTGTTATTTCTTTGTAAAATACACTTGCATCAAACTTTGTCAAATAGGCCTCTCCGCCCGCCTCGGCTCCTCTTATCTCACTAAAGTGGTCACTTATAGAAGAGTTAAAAACGATAGGAATTTTTGCAAATCTAGCGTCTTCTTTCATATTTGCCGCAAAGTGAAAACCATCCATTTGTGGCATTTCCACATCGCTTACTATAATTCTTAGTTCTTTAACCAAGTTATCTCCATGGAGTTGATGTAGCTCTTCTAACTTTTGCAGTCCTTCTACTCCATCTTTTGCTTCGACAACCTTCATACCCATCTTCTTAAGGGCATCGTGAACAAGTTTTCGTGCAGTCATACTATCATCTAGTATTAAAGCAGTTCCCTTGATAGTCTCTATAGCTTCATCTTCAACATCTAGTTTTGGAGTATAAATGCCAAGCTCTTGCACTACGCTTTCAAGGTCTAAGATGAGTAAAACCTCATCATTTTCTATCCTTGTAACACCAGTTATCTGGCTTTTATCCAAACTTCCCATGCCTGTAGCAAATGAAGCTGGTTCAATATCGCTCCAACTTATACGTCTTATGCGTTTTGCCTCATGAACTATAAAACCTATAAGTATATCGCTAAACTCAGCAATGATAATACGTGGCTTCACTTTCATCTCAGTGGGCTCTTGAATATTCATCCATTTTGCTAAGTTCACTACAGGTATCACAACACCTCTTAGGTCAAATATACCCTCTATGTACTCTGGTACTCCGGGAAGTTCTGTAAGATTTGGGATTTTTATAATCTCCCTAACCTTAGAGACATTTACACCATAGATGCCTTCATACACTTTGCCTTCTTGCTGTTTCATAATGCGAAAGTCAACTAGTTCCATTTCATTGGAACCAGCTTTTAGCACACTATCATCAAAGTTTGTCGCCATGGCTGTTCCTTAGTTTAGTTTGAGTAATTTTCATACCTTGTGCACATTTTACAACAAAATAACTTTTATCACACGCAAAACTAGAAAAATTTTGATAAATAAAATTTTTATATGAAAATTTTTTATTTTGATGATAATGTCCTTCTAGGACAAAGCTTACGTTTTCAGTAGGATAGCTTGCTAATTTCTTACTTATTATCTCTTCAAAATTTTCAATATCTCTACAAAGATTTTTTTTAAATTGGTCTCTTAGTATCTTTTTAACAATAACGCCATTTAATCTTTCATCTATATAGTTTAAAATCTTAACAACAAATGGATACCTTATAAAAGATGTATATAGTTTGTATCCAACTCCACAATAGCAGTCTCCGTGGGATAGCAAAATATCTCCATCTACTCCACCTATTCTTAGAGGTTGTTTATCTATATTAAAAACCTTCACTCTTTTAAAATATTTTTTAAGATTAAAGTCATGATTTCCTTCAAGATAGTAGATGGGAAAGTTATTTGCAAGCTTTTCAAGCTTTTTTACATAAGGCAAAGCAAATGCCTCAGTATTATTTGCCCCGCCTATAAACAAATCAAACATATCGCCTACTAAAAAAAGTTGACTTGGTTTTATATGTTCCTTTTCAAGCTCACACAAAAAATCCCAAAAAAATCTTCTTTTTTCATTTTCATGGGCATCGGCTATAAAAATAGCCCCATCTTGTAACTTAAGGTGCATAGCTTACGATTGGTATACCAAGATGTTCTTCATAACCACACATCAAGTTTGCATTTACTACAGCTTGCGACGAAGCACCTCTTAGCAGATTATCAATAGCACTATTTATAAAAAGGGTTTTGTTATTTTGCTTTACAAAGATATCACAAAAATTTGTACCAACTACATTTTTCATACTAACACTCTCTTGCCTAACACGTACAAACTTTTCATTTATGTAAAATTTTCTAAGTTCCTCATAAGCGTTTATATCGGTATCAAGTTGCACATAAACACTAACTAACATACCTCTTGTTATGGGTAACAGATGGGGGACAAAATTTACTTCCAAATCTCCAACTACTCTTAAATCCAGCTTCTCTTTTATCTCGATTTGATGTCTATGAGCCAAAGGGTTGTAAGCAAAGGCATTATCATTGATGGTTACAAAATGCGAACTATCACTTAGTTTTTTGCCTGCTCCACTAACTCCACTTTTTGCATCTATAAAAATGGGGGCATCTTTTTTAAGATATTTTAAAAAAGGCAAAAGTGCTAAAAGCGAAGCAGTTGGATAACACCCGGGATTTGCTAGAAGTTTTGTTTTTTTTATTTTCTCGCGATTTAACTCAGGCAATCCATAGATAACATGTGACAAATTTTCCTTATCTTCGTGTGGGCAATAATATTTTTCATAGTTTTCCAAATTCAAGCGATAATCCGCCGAAAGGTCAACCACTTTAACTCCTAATTCAAGCAATCTTTTAGCATAAGACATAGCAGTTTTATGGGGAAGTGCCAAAAATGCAAGTTCAGCCACTTTCGCAATATCTTCAGGGCTGGTTTTTTCCACCTCAGCCTCGCAAACATTCAAAAGACTGGGATGCAAAGAGCTTAACATTTCATCGCCCTTACTAGTTCCTATATAAGATAAGACAAATTTTTCATGATTTAGTAAAATCTTTATAAGCTCAAGACCCGTATAGCCACTAGCTCCAACAACTGCTACATTCATCTAAAACTCTATTTTTTTATAACTTACTGAAAGAATTTCAAGGTCTTGCTCCCCTGAAGGAAGAGTTATGGTTAACTCATCGCCCTCCTCTTTTCCCATCAATCCCCTTGCAAGTGGTGAGCCTATGGATATGAGATTTTTTTCCAAATTACTCTCAGTTACTCCTACGATAGTGTAGGTTTTCACCTCCTCTGTGTCCATATCTTCAAGCTCCACAGTCGAGCCAAATCTTACCCTATCATGCTCATAAGTAGATGGATCGATTATTTGAGAATTAGCTAAAAGATTGCTAAGCTCCCCTACCCTAGCCTCTATGAAAGCCTGCTTCTCTTTAGCTGCGTGGTATTCTGCATTTTCTTTTAAGTCTCCATGACTTCTTGCTATGTCTATCTCTTTTACTATATTTGGTCTTTGAACTTGTTTTAAATCTTTAAGTTCTGCTTCTAATTTTTCGTAACCATAGATGGTCATCGGTTGTTTTTGATTCATCTAACATCCTCACTGTTTTTTTAAAAATTCATTATATCAAAATCATCTTAGAAACTTCCTTAGCAGAGCCGTGCTTTAAAATCTGCCTTAATTTTTTTGAGTTATCCAAAAACTCTTGTCTATCAAAATTTTCATACAAATCAAGTAGATTTTTTTCATTTACCTCATCTTGTAAAAGCTCATGGTGGAGTGGTGGCAAGCTTTCAAAATCAAATATAATATTTGCTAACCCAACATGCTTTAGTTTTACAAATCTTTTAGCTATAAAATAATCAACACTCTTAGCCTTATAAACTAGTACAAATGGCGTACCTATAAGCGAAGCCTCCAACGTAGCAGTACCTGAGCACACGAAGGCAAAATCACTTTTTAGCAAAGCATCTTCTGTGCTAAAACTAAGCTCAAAATCGCCTATATCTCCATAAATTGACTCCAAATCCCTGCCCTTAAAAAAACTAGGCACCACTAAAAGAGGTTTTGCATCGATTTGTTTTGCCACTTTTCTAAAAATAGGCATGAGCTTTTTAATCTCGCTTTTTCTGCTTCCTGCTAAAAACGCTACTATGCCACCATGGCTTAAACTCTGCTTTTGAACCTTTAGCTCATCTAAAAGCGGGTGGCCCACAAAAGTTGCTTTGCTGTAAAAATTTTGCTCAAAAGGCAAGATGGAGGCAAGATTATCACAAAGTGCCTCTACTTTTTTTACCCTTTTAGGCTTCCACGCCCAAACTTGAGGCAAGATATAGTAAGTAATCTTTGCCTTTGGATTAACCTTACGTATTTGCTTAGATAAGGGGAGATTGAAGGCTGGAGAGTCGATTAGTAAAACTCCATCTACTCCCTTACTCATATCCGCCATATCTTTTATAGCTCTTTTTGCTTGGGGAATTTTCCCAACAACATCGATAAAGCCCATAACGCTAAAATCAGAAGATTTCATATAAGGGTCTCCAAAGCTTTCATCAAAAATTCCACTAAGCTCATACTCTCCAAGCTCATCTAGTATTGGCCTAAGATGCAAGTTCGCTGAAGCCTCAAGGCAAGAGACTAAAAGTTTAAATGCCATACAGCAACCTTTAAAATTTTTTTTTAAAATGATAGCAAAAAATATTAAAAATAATTTTATATAAACACATTTGATAGTCATTTGCAAACGACTATCAAGAAAATCAAAACTTTTTTATGCTAAAATCTTTGCTAAAAAACCAAAAGGTGAAATATGGAACAAAATTTTAACGTCCAACAGGAGCCAAAACCACAAGATCTTTATGGGTTCAAATTTGTAGGAAGTGGCGGAGAGTTTTTTAATATATGGATAGCAAATATTCTTTTAAGTATAGTTACTTTTGGCATATATTCTCCTTGGGCAAAGGTAAGAAACAACAAATACCTCTACGGAGCCACACAGCTTGACCGCATAGGTTTTGAATATACGGCAAATCCCATCAGGATACTCATAGGGAGGCTTATCGTTGTTGGAGGATACATAGCTTTTATCATAACCCAAGATGTGCTCCATCTACCTGTCGTTGCCGGCATAATGGGTATTGTATTTTTCTTGCTGTTTCCGTGGCTAGTAAGACAGGCTATAAAATTTAAAATGAGATATACAAGATATAGAGGCATTCACTTCTCAAACCAAGCTAGTCTTTGGCAATTTTACAAATTTTTCTTATTTCACGGACTACTTATAGTTTTAACACTAGGGCTTATCATTCCTTACACAGTAAAAGAGTTTAACTCCTTAGTTATCAACAATACTTACTATGGAAATGAAAAGTTTAGTTTTAGCTCATCTGCATCACCATTTTATGTAGCTTATGGTAAGATTTATGGTCTTGTGATTTTAGTATTTGGAAGTATAGGCTACTATATATCAACCCTTGGTATCGACTTTAAAAATAAAGAAAATATACCTACCATATTGGGTATATTTTTTATAATGTATATATCTATCTTAATATCCTCATTTCTCATCAAAGGTTACATGAAAGCTTGGATAGGCAATGCCGTAAATAACAATACACAATTAGGCGATTTTGAGCTAAAAAGCTTTTGGAGCGGAGGAACATTGGCTTGGATATATTTTAGTAACTTTTTTATGATGTCATTTACCATGGGCCTACTAACTCCTTGGGCAAAAGTAAGGGTTTTAAAATACCTAAGCGAAAATGCCTGCATACAAGCCGATAACTTTGAAGGTTTTATAAACACAGCCGATGAGCAAACAAGAGCTTTTGGGGAAGAAGCAGCTGACTTTTTTGACTTTGATGTGGGACTTTAATGCAAAACTTTAAAGCCATATATTTTGATGGAATAAGTTCTTCTAAAACAGAATGTGATATAGAAATAGATGGAGAGTTTTTATATGTAGATAAACTAGGTTTAAAACTGCCTTTAAGCGAAGTGGAAATATCATCAAAAATCTCTTCTATCAGTCAAACCATAACTTTAAAAGATGGCTCTTACTTTATGGTTGACCAAAACGCATGCATACAAAATAGTTTTGTTACAAAGCTTGAAAGCAAGAGCTTATATGCTATAATCTCTTTATGTATATTAGTAGGAGTTGTGACATTTTTGTTAACCATAGGTTCAACTTTTACAGCCAAATACCTAGCCTATGCTTTACCAAAAAATACCCTTGACAATCTTAGCCATGCGACATTAAAGCAGTTAGATGAATATTATTTAGAACCATCAAAACTTGACGAAAAAACAAAACAAATTATAAAATCTAACTTTCAAAAAATAGCTCCAAAAGATTTAAATCTAAAACTACATTTTTATGTCTCAGAAGAACTTAAAGCTAACGCCTTTGCTTTGCCTTCAGGTGATATTATAATGCTCGATGACTTAGTAAAGCTCGATAAAGACAAACATTTTCGCGGCATAACTGGAGTTTTGGCTCACGAGATAGGCCATGTGCATCATCGCCACTCTATGCAAAATATCATAAAAACAAGTATTGCCGGAGCTTTAATGGGGTATTTTCTAGGAGATTTTTCTAGTATCATTAGCGTTATGGCAACAGGCGTAGTAAGTATGCAGTATTCAAAAAAGTTTGAACAACAATCAGACGATATGGCTATTTTGCTACTAAAAAAACATGACATTTCCATCAAGCCACTAGCTAACCTATTTATTAAGCTAAAAGAGAAGATGAAGGGCAAAGAACTTCCTTTTCTTAGCACTCATCCGCTATTTGATGAAAGAATTAAAAAATTTCAAAATGCATTTTTTTGAAGTAATTTAAGGTTTTTTTGCTAAAATTGTATAAATTTTTTTAAGGAGAATGAAATGGCATTATTTGAAGATGTAAAAGAAGTTGTAGTTGAGCAACTAAATGTTGACCCGGCAGAGGTTAAAGAAGATAGCAAATTTGTTGAAGATTTAGGAGCTGATTCACTAGACGTAGTTGAGTTAGTTATGGCTCTTGAAGAAAAATTTGACTTAGAAATTCCAGATGCTGATGCTGAAAAGATAGTAACTGTTAAAGACGCTATTGATTACATCGAAAATAACAAGTAAGCTTTGAGCCTGATTTTCAGGCTTTTAGCTTTAAAAGAGATCTTATTTAGGAGTGTTTTTTGAAAAGAGTTGTGGTAACTGGCATTGGAATGATAAATTCTTTAGGAAATGACAAAGAGAGTTCTTTTAAAGCTATAGTACAAGCAAAGTGCGGTATCGATGAAATCACGCTTTTTGATGCAAGCGAACAAAATGTAAAAATAGCAGGGGAAGTTAAAGATTTTGACCCCCTTGAAGTTTTAGATAAAAAAGAGGTAAAAAAAGCAGATAGATTTATCTTGCTTGGACTAAAAGCTGCAGATGAAGCAATGATGGATGCAGATATCAAAGAGTGCGACAAAGATAGATTTGGCGTATGTTCAGCTTCTGGTATAGGTGGACTTGTAAATATAGAAAAAAACTCTATTATTTTAGAAAAAAGAGGTCCTAAAAAAATATCTCCATTTTTCATACCATCTGCATTGATAAATATGCTAGGAGGCATGACAGCTATCAAGCATGGCTTAAAAGGACCAAATCTTTCAGCAGTTACTGCTTGTACAGCAGGAACTCACTCCATAAGCGAAGCTTACAAAACCATAGCAGTTGGCGGAGCCGATAAGATGTTAGTAGTTGGTGCAGAATGTGCCATCTGTGGAGTTGGTATAGGCGGTTTTGCTTCCATGAGAGCCTTATCAACTAGAAATGACGACCCAAAAAAAGCTTCAAGACCTTTTGATAAAGATAGAGATGGATTTGTTATGGGAGAGGGAGCAGGTGCTTTAGTGCTAGAAACATACGAAGACGCAAAAGCTAGAGGTGCGAAGATATATGGCGAAATAATCGGCTTTGGAGAGAGCGGAGATGCATATCATATAACAATGCCAAGCCAAGACGGACCATATAGAGCCATGAAAGCAGCCTTAAATATGGCTGGAAACCCTAAGGTTGACTATATAAATGCTCACGGAACATCTACTAGCGTAAACGATAAAAACGAAACTACAGCTATTAAGGAGCTATTTAAAGACAATATCCCATTAGTAAGCTCCACAAAAGGACAAATAGGTCACTGCCTAGGGGCAGCAGGTGCCATAGAAGCTGTCATAAGCTTAATGGCTTTAAGAGATAGCACCATACCACCAACCATAAACCAAGAAAATCCAGACCCAGAGTGCGACCTTGACTATGTGCCAAATAAAGCAAGAAAGCAAAAGCTAAATGTAGTCATGAGTAACACCTTTGGCTTTGGTGGAACAAATGGCTCTGTTATATTTAAACGCATTAAGGATTAAACATGGCAAACTATTTAGATTTTGAAAAAAATATTCAACAAATCGACGAGGACATCTCGGCGGCTAAATTAAAAGGTGACATTCACGCAGTAGAGATTTTGGAAAAAAATCTAAATAAAGAGATAAAGAAAACTTACAAAAATTTAAGCGATTACCAAAAACTCCAACTAGCACGCCATCCAGATAGACCTTATGCTCTTGATTATATAAGATTGCTTTTTGACAATGCCTATGAAATACACGGAGATAGAGCCTATAAAGACGACGCTTCTATAGTTGCATATATCGGCGAAATGATGGGTAAAAAAATGGTAGTTGTCGGCGAGCAAAAAGGAAGAGGTACAAAAAATAAACTTAAACGAAATTTTGGTATGCCTCACCCTGAGGGCTACAGAAAAGCTCTAAGGGTAGCTAAAATGGCTGAAAAATTTAACCTGCCTTTACTTTTTCTCATTGACACTCCCGGTGCATATCCAGGAATTGGAGCTGAAGAGAGAGGACAAAGTGAAGCTATAGCAAAAAATCTTTGCGAGCTAAGCGATTTAAATACAAAAATCATCTCTGTTGTTATAGGAGAAGGCGGAAGTGGCGGTGCTTTAGCCATAGGAGTAGCAGACAAGCTTGCCATGATGGAATACTCAGTATTTTCAGTTATCTCTCCTGAGGGTTGTGCTGCTATACTTTGGAAAGACCCTGCAAAACAAGAAAGTGCCACAAAGGCTATGAAAATAACTGCACAAGATCTAAAAGACCATAACCTCATCGACGAAGTCATAGCTGAACCACTAGTGGGAGCTCACAGAGACAAAGAAGAGGCCGCAAAGTCTTTAGGTGAATATGTCCTAAAGTGCATAGAAGAGCTTGATAGTCTTAGCGACGAAGAAAGACTTCAAAAAAGGTATGAAAAAATTATGTCCATAGGTGCTTTTGCGGAGAAAGATTGAACACATTATACATCATAGCTGGTGCAAATGGTAGCGGAAAACAACCTTTGCATCGCTTTTTTCCAAACTTGAAGGTTTAAAATTTATCAATGCAGATGAAATAGCAAAAAAATATGACCCAAACGATATAAGTAAATTTAAAATCAAAGCTGGAAAAAAATTTTTTCAAGAGTTAAACTCCTCATTAAAACAGGATAAATCTTTCATTATCGAAACAACGCTGTCTGGCAAATACCTCATAAAAATCATAAAAAAAAGCTAAAAATTTAGGCTTTTGTGTCTCGCTGTATTATATATTTCTTGAAAGCACTAGGCAAAATATCTATAGAGTAGAAAACAGAGTTTTAAATGGTGGTCACAATATCCCCAAAGAAGACATAATAAGAAGATATTATAGAAGCAGAAAGCTATTTAACGAAACATATAAAAATCTAGTAGATGTATGGAAAATATTTTTCAATGGCGATGATGGCTTTGAACTAGTAGAAAATCAAAACGAAACCTTTAGCGATGAGCTAAAAGAACTATTTTTAAAAGGATAAAATATGAACGATATAGAAAAAAGACTTATAAAAATAGCTAACAAATCCGCAAAAGAAGCACAAAGAAGAAGTCTTAAAAATGGCGTAGCTAATGTTTATAGTAAAAATGGAACTATATATTTTCAACTCCCAGACGGAACAATTACGCAAGAAGTACCAAAGCAATACAAAGCTTTATCTAAAAAATAAAGCTACCCTTTACCCCAATACTCATCAAGATTTATCATTTCGTTATTGTCATACTCCCATATTTTATTTTTTATCTTGATAAGCTTGTTTGTTAGCTTTGATTTCATTTTGATTGAGTCTAGTTTTTTGCATTTTTTAGGGTCTATTACTGCTATGCCAAACTCCCTATTTGCCAAAAATAAAAACCCCCTATCTTCTATAGCTGGGTTATTAAAATAGGTTGCTGAAAAGTTGTAGGGTTTTTTGTCGTAAATCTCCACATCGCAAAACTTTTTTACCTCATCTTTGCTTAGCTCATAAGACCTCAGCGTTCGCTCATTGCCATAAAGCCCATAAAGTCTACCTTTACGCACAAAAATATGCGAAACATATCTATCTAGCGAAAAGTCTTTATACTCTATATCCATAAAATTCACATCAGGGTTTATAAAATCTTTATGATTATACGCCCTAATGCCCTTTCGCTTTTTTATGTGTGCTAAGTATCCATTTACATACACCATAGGTGTATATGATATAGACCCACTTAGTTCATCTTTAGTATAAACCTCTTTTAGTAGGCGGGGATTTTTTGCATCTTTCATATCATAAGCGTAAATATATATCACCCCTTTTCTAGCCCTTGCACTTACATATAAAACATCATCATCTGCTAAAACCATACTTTCGATATAATAATCAAGATTTAAAACTTTTAGCAGTTTTGTTTTTTTTAAATCTTTAATATCAACGATATAAAGATTTTTCGCATCATCTTTATGCCCTCTTGCAAATAAAACATCACCTTTTAACACTATTCTTCCAGCACTTTTTACAAAAGGTATGGTTGAAATTCTCTCAAGCCCATCATCGTGCAATCTCATGATTTCAATACCCTTTTGATATCTACTAACAAAGAGGGTATCATCTCTTTTGGCAAGATAAAAAGATTTTTGTTTTTCAAATGGCAAAACTTTACTGCTTTTATTTTTATCACTTGTATTTATTTTTTCGTTTTTCTCTTGAACTTCTTTGATGTACTCTTTTAAGCTTTTTGTGATTTTTACATGGTTATAGTTTTTTAAATCTTTTCGTGGAGCTGAGGCAAACAAAAGATTATATCTTCTTGATTTTAGTATTAAAATATCTTTTGTTTTGACATTTACTATACTATTTCCCTCCCATCTTAAATCTTGCTTTTCAATTCCCTCATCAAATATCAAAAAAGCGTCATATCTATAAGGATAATACTCCTGCTCTACCTCATTTATCCATTGTCTATCTACTACCCTTGGGCTAACATCTATCTTTATAATTCCCCAATCTTTATTAATGACAAAAATCTTTTGTTTTCCTAGATTACTTACATCTACATCCACAAGTCTATTATAATTAAAAACTTTTTTAGGAAAAAATCCCTCTTTTTGACCTTTTAGAGCAAACTCTTTTAGCCATTTTTTTGATGTTTTTTTATCTCCATCTACTCTACCTTTTTTCACCCTTGAAATTTTCTTATTTTTATACCCTTTACCAAAGAAAAACTCTTTTATCTTTCCTTGAGCCCAAGCATCAAACCTTTTCACATCTTCATAGCAACCACTAAACAAAAAGGCTACTAAAACTAAACTGGCTATCTTTTTCATCTAAGCCCCCTTTCATACTCCTCTAAGTCAACAAACTTATCAGGAAAAATACGCAATCTTTTATCAATAATCTCCAAGCTCTTTACTTCTTTATCTGTAACTATATTGCCAACTAACTTACATTTGTGTATATTTACCACCTTAACGCCCTCTTTTTTAGTAGCTACAAAAAGAAGATCTTTATAACTTACTGTGGCATCTAAATTTCTTGAAAAAGAACCCTTTTTTTCGCTTAATCTAAACTCGCAAATACTTTTTATATCCCATCCATCTACTGCGTATTTAGCCACACTTCCATCGTCATATAAAGCAAAAAAAATGCGTCCATCTACTCTATGCATATTTACAACTCCATTTTTATCATTTATCTTAGAGTTTATAAGACGAGGTTTTTGAGCATCACTTACATCATAAGCACTAATTGTTTTAAAATTTGCAAGTATTACAGTGTCACCAAGAACTTTTACGTAAGTTGCCTTATTTTTAAATTTAGTCTTCGATATAGGTTTAGGGTTTAGCGGAGTTTGGATATAGTCTATATCGTGAATGCTAAGCTCATCTTGCTTATCCTGACCCCCGGTGCTGATAGCAAACATCTTGCCATCGCTAACATCAAGCCCTTTAACTAACTGGTCAAAATCCATCCTAGCTAAGGTTATGGGTTTTTTAGGGTTAGCTATATTGATAACCAACACAGAACTTTTTTTATCTATGTGTTTTATTACATACAGCCTATCTTTATGCTTATAAACATACCAAAGACTATGGGCAAAATCCTCTGTAGCAAACTTTTCTATCTTATCATCTTTAAGCTTTGCTAGCTCTATCTTGCCCCCACGAACTTTGTAAATATACAAAATCCCCCTATGCTCTACCATTTTATCTTTTATACTACTAAGATGATAGATATTGCTTTTTAAAACCTCGGGTATAAAATTTTCATCTTCGGGTTTTGGGTTATCATCATCTACAAAAAGTAGATTTATCTTTTTAGACTTTACCTTTATGCTGTCATTTGTTTTAGTATTTACAAGTCTAATGCCATCCCAAGCTAAATCTTCTCTTTTTATCCCCTCTTTAAATATAAAAAAAGTATTGTAAATATAAGGATAACTCCCATCATAAGATTGTGCCTTAGACACATCTACTTCCATCGGCACAAAACTTATCTCATCATGCCCCCAATGTTTCTCAAAGATAAAAACATTTCCATTCTTGCCAACTTTAAATATATCATTACCCTTACTTGTAACATAGATACCAATCCCCCAAGGAACCTCAACGCTATTGTTACCATCTCCTCCTATAAAAACCGTATCTTTACTACGACATTTTATGAAGTGATTTGCATTGTCTTGTGCTAATATGATATTGTTTTTATACTGAATGCACTTTGAGTTTTCATTCCACTCCATAACATTTGCATCTTTAAGCTCTATTTTTCTTAGCTTAATTTTTTTCATACCTCTATATCCTAGCAAAGAACGAGGAAAATACCCCTTTTGCTCTCCGGTTTTTATAAATCTTTTTAAATCTTCTAAAGACTCGATACTTGAGCCAAATGCAAGAGTTAAAAATAGACAATAAACGATAATTTTTCTCATAACAAGCAACCTTTTTTTCTTTGAAGAATTATATCTAAAACTAATTTAGAATTACTTTTATATATTTTATTTTTACTTTTATATCTAATCTTAAACTATTTTTGATAAAATATAAAAATATTTTTTTATAGGAAAATCATACATGGATATAAGAGCAAAGTTTTTGGAGTATTTTGAAAAAAAAGGGCATAAAGTAGTTCCAAGTGCACCACTTGTGCCTCACGATGCCTCACTACTTTTTACAAACGCGGGCATGGTGCCATTTAAATCTATCTTTACAGGCGAAATACCTCGCCCTAACCCACCACGTCACACAAGTTGTCAAACCTGTATAAGGGCTGGAGGAAAACATAACGATTTAGACAATGTCGGCTACACAGCAAGACATCATACTTTTTTTGAAATGCTAGGAAACTTTAGTTTTGGGGATTATTTTAAAGAAGATGCAATCTCCTTTGCTTGGGAGTTTGTAACCGAAGTGGCAAAGCTACCAAAAGAAAAACTTTATGCAACCGTGCATGACAGCGATGATGAAGCCTATGAAATATGGCTAAAATATCTACCAAAAGAGAAGATTTACCGTTTTGGAGACAAAGACAACTTTTGGCAAATGGGAGACACTGGACCATGCGGACCATGTAGTGAGATTTTCATAGACCAAGGCGAAGAGCATTTTGATAGCGATGAAGATTATATGGGCGGAGATGGGGACAGATTTTTAGAGATTTGGAACCTAGTTTTTATGCAGTATGAGCGTTCAGTAGATGGAACACTTAGCCCACTTCCAAAACCATCCATAGATACAGGTATGGGGCTTGAACGTATGATAGCTGTAAGTGAGGGAAAATTTTCCAACTATGACAGTTCTCTTTTTATGCCTCTTATCGAAGATGTGGCAAAACTTTGTGGTAAGGAGTATAAGTACGAAAGCGGAGCAAGCTATAGAGTTATAGCAGACCACATTCGCTCAGTTACTTTTTTACTAGCACAAGGAACAAACTTTGGACGAGACGGAAGAGAGTATGTATTAAGAAGAATTTTACGCCGTGCAGTAAGACATGGATATTTACTTGGCATAAATGAGCCATTTATGCATAAGTTAGTAGATGGAGTGGTTAGACAAATGGGCGAACACTACACCTACTTAAAAGAAAAAAAGCAAAGCATAAAAGAGCAAATCAAACTAGAAGAGCAGAGATTTTTCGCCACCATAGAAGCAGGACTTGAACTTTTTAACGAAGAGCTTAAAAATACAAAAGATATTTTCAGCGGCGATGTTGCTTTTAAGCTTTACGATACCCACGGATTTCCTCTTGATTTAACAGCCGATATGCTTAGAGAAAAAAATCTCAGCCTTGATGTGAAAAGATTTGATGAACTAATGAACGAACAAAAAGCAAAGGCAAAGGCTTCATGGAAAGGAAGTGGAGATAAGGCATCAAATGGAGACTTTAAACCACTCTTAGAAGAGTTTGGACTAAATGAGTTTACAGGATATGAAAAAACACAACAAAAAAGTAAAGTCCTAGCCTTGCTAGATAAAGAGTTCAAACAAACAAAAACCCTAAAAGATAGCATAGGTTGGGTTATGCTAGACAAGACACCGTTTTACGCCCAAAGTGGTGGACAGTGTGGAGACATAGGAGAGCTGGGAGAGCATAAAGTACTTGATACACAAAAGTTTTTTGAACTAAATCTTTCACAGGTTGAAACTAAAGGCATTTTAAATGTGGGCGATGAAATTCAAGCTAGAGTAGATGGAAGTAGAAATGAGATAAAAAAACATCACTCAGCTACCCATCTACTCCACGCTATACTTAGAAAAAATCTAGGAGAACACATAGCTCAAGCTGGCTCTTTAGTGGAAGCAAATAGACTAAGATTTGACTTTTCTCACCCAAAAGCACTAAGTCACGAAGAGATAAAAAACATAGAAAATGACGTAAATGCCATCATAACAAATGCCACAAGCTCCAAAACAGAAGTTATGAACATAGAAGATGCCAAAAAAAGTGGTGCTGTAGCTTTGTTTGGAGAAAAGTATGGCGATAAGGTTAGAGTTGTCAGCTTTGGAGATGCTAGTGTAGAGTTTTGTGGCGGAACACACGTGCAAAACACTAGCGAGATAGGAGCATTTTTTATAACAAAAGAGAGCGGTGTTAGTGCGGGTGTTAGACGTATAGAAGCAGTTTGTGGCAAAGAAGCACTTAATCTTGCAAGGTCTTGGAGAGATGAGATAGAAGATATTAAAACACAAGTAAAACATAAAGAGCCAAAGCTTGGCATTAAAAAACTTTACGAGCAAATCGAAAAACTAAAAAATGAGATAAAAGAGCTTGAAAGTAGCCAAAAAACAGAACTTAAAAGCGAAGAGATAAACGGAGTTGAGCTTATAGTAAGCGAATTTCAAAGCGGAGATATCAAAAAACAAATCGATGACATCAAAAATGCAAAAGACAAAGTCGCAGTTATACTCTTTCAAAAAAAGGGAGATAAAGTCTTAATGGCAGCAGGGGTTAAAAATGCCTCACTAAAAGCTGGGGAGTGGATAAAAACCATAGCTCCACTTCTAGGAGGAGGTGGTGGTGGAAGAGATGACTTTGCCCAAGCTGGTGGCAAAGATAGCTCAAAACTCTCTCTTGCTATGCAAATGGCAAGGGATTTTGCAAAGGAGAAACTAGAGTAGATGGAGGAGTTTATAACTTATCTTTTTAGGGAATTTCATCTGGCTATACTTTACATATACGCACTGTCTATAGTATTGCTTGTGGGAAGCAGTTTTTCTGTATCTTTTTTAGTTGGCCCGATACTTTTTTCTATAAAGATACCTCACATAAAATATGAGAAAATTCTTGCACTATTAAGGAGATTTTTATGTTTTAATTTTGCAATCTTAGCAGCCGGCATGATAAGCGGTCTTATAATCTCCTTAGCAAATAACTTTGAGCTAGGAAATCCAGCGACCGATGTCATAGCAAATGGCATATATGGAGTATGGATATTTATGGGAGCAAATCTAGGCTTTATGTGTCTTAAAGCAAGAGAGGCAAAAAAGCACTTTAGTGCTAAAGAAAATATACAAGCTAATGAAATACTAGACCTCACTCTAAGATACCTTCTAGTTTTTAACCTTATCTTAGGGGTGTCCTTGATATATCTTAATCTACTTTTAGGGAGTAAACAGTGCTTGTTTTAGCCTCCAATTCCCAAACAAGGGCTAAGATACTCAAAAATCACAATATCAACTTTGAGTGTTGTGGCACAAACTTTGATGAAGAGAGCATAGTAGCTCTTAGCCCAAAAGAGTTTGTTTACAAAGCCACAATGGGCAAATTGCAAAGCTATTTAGACTCCCACGATCTAACAACACCTGTCTTATGTGCCGATAGTGTTGTTACAGTAAATGCAGAGATACTAAGAAAAGCAAAAGACGAAAAAGAAGCAAGAGAACTTTTAAAACTTCAAAGCGGAAATGAAGTAAGCATTATAACTTGCATGGCTTACAAAAGCGAAGAGCTAAGTTTAAATGATATATCCACAACCACCTATAAGTTTGCAAAATTTGATGAAGAAAAACTAAAAGCATATTTGCAAAGTAAAGAGTGGGAGGGGAAAGCAGGAGCCTGTATGGTTGAGGGCTTTTGTAAAGAATTTATAACCAGCCAAAAAGGATTTCAAAGCACAGCCATGGGGCTTTGTGTGGAGAAGTTATTACCATTTATAAAAAGAGAGGTTACATGAAATATATCTTAGGACTTTTTACCCTTATGGGCATAGCCGTACTTACAGGGCTTTTATATCTATACTCAGAAGTAAAATTTGACGCATATAAAATCATAGACTACAAGCCAAGACTAAGTTCGCAAATATTTGACAAAAACGGAAAGCTCATAGCAAATCTATATGAAGACAAACACAGGTTTTATGCCTCATATGATGAGATACCACCAAGACTTATAGAGGCCTTAGTTGCCATAGAAGATACATCATTTTTTGAACACTATGGAGTAAATCCTGAAGCAATACTAAGAGCTATCATAAAAGACATAAAAGCTATGAAGCTTGTCGAAGGAGCTAGTACACTAACTCAACAACTCATCAAAAATGTTGCCCTTAGTCCAGAAAAAAAACTCATGAGAAAACTAAAAGAACTAGTGCTTGCCTTTAAGATAGAAAGTGAACTAAGCAAGGAAAAAATACTTGAGATTTATCTAAATGAAGTATACTTAGGACACAGGTACTATGGCATAAAAACAGCTGCAAGGGGATATTTTCACAAAGAGCTAAATTCCTTAACGCTAAAAGAGATGGCTATCTTGGTTGGACTTCCAAAAGCACCAAGTTCTTATGACCCGACCAAGCACCTAAGCTTAGCACTTTCACGCTCAAATCAAGTTATAGGTAGAATGTATAAACTTGGATGGATAAGTAAAGAGGAGTATGTAAAAGGTGTGGAAGAAGTACCAAAAGTCTATAATGAAACCCTAACACAAAATAGAGCACCTTTTATATTTGACCAAGTGGTAAGAGATTTAGGAAATAAATATACCGACCTTAAAACCGGTGGATACAAAATATACACAACCATAGATTTAAGAGTTCAAGATATGGCAAAAAAAGCCCTTAAAAATGGATATGATAAAATTTTACAAAGAAATTACAAAAAAGATGACAACGAATCAAACAATACAAATATAAATGGCTCTTTGGTTGTCATGGAAAACAAAACTGGAAATATTTTAGCCCTTGTGGGAAGTGTGGACTATAAAAAAAGTTCATTTAACCGTGCAGTTCAAAGCAAAAGACAACCCGGCTCATCAATAAAACCCTTCATCTACCAAATAGCACTAGATTCTGGTTACTCCCCTATGAGTTTAATACCTGACATTTCAAGAGTCTATGAAGATAAGGCAAATAACAAAAAATGGAAGCCTAAAAACTACAGCAACAAACTAAATGGACTGGTAACTTTAAAAGATGCTCTAGTACACTCACGAAACCTAGCAACCATAAACCTAGTAAATGCCATAGGACTAGATACGGTACATAGAAAACTAACAGACATGGGTTTTGAAAACGTTCCTATGGATCTGTCTATCTCTTTAGGAAGTTTTGGTATGCCACCACTTAAATATACCAAATACTATTCATCTTTTGCAAATGGTGGTAGAATGGTTGAACCTATCATCATATCAAAACTTGAAGATAGATTTTTAAACTCTCACGAATACAATACAACAAGCCAAACATTTACAACGCCTGAGCAAGCCTATCTTATGATTGACATCATGAGAGCAGTTGTGCAAAGAGGAACGGGTAGAAGAGCTAGAGTAGATGGAATAGAAATAGCCGGCAAAACAGGCACAACAAACGAAAACGTGGACGCTTGGTTTTGCGGATACACTCCAGACCTAACCATCTTGGTTTGGTATGGAAGAGACGACAACAAACCCCTTGGAAAACACGATACAGGTGGTGTAGCTGCTGCTCCTGTGTTTAAAGAATTTTTAACAAGCTATATAAAAACCTTTCCACAAACCACAAGAGTATTTAAGGTGCCAAGAGGGGTAAGCTCAAGACAGTTTGGCAAACATAAAGAGTATTTTACAAATACCTCACCTTTGCCACAGCAAAGTCAAGAGCAGAGTTTGCAAAATGCAAATCAATTATTATTTTAAAGGAGAAATATGAAAAATATAATCATAAGTGCCATTATCGGGCTAAGTTTAACAGGTTGCGGTGTTGTTAGTAGCACCCAAGGTGGAGCTGTAGGAGCTGATAGAAAACAAGTAATGCTAGTATCATCAGCCCAAATGAAACAAGGTGCCGAGCAGCAATATGCAAAAGTTTTACAACAAGCCCATCAAGCTAGAGCATTAAATACAGACAAAAAACAAACTAGAAGAGTAAGAGCCATAGCGAAAAGACTAATCTCCCAAGTTGGTGTCTTCAGAAGAGACGCTTTAGCTTGGAGATGGGAAGTAAATGTTATCAATAAAAATGAGCTAAATGCTTGGTGTATGCCTGGTGGCAAAATCGCTGTGTATAGTGGCATTATCAACAAACTAAAACTAACAGATGCAGAAATTGCTTCTGTTATGGGTCACGAGATATCCCACGCCCTAAAAGAACATAGCAGAGAAAGAGCTTCTCAAAATATGGCAAAAAAATTAGGATTTATGGCTGCAGGAGAACTTTTAGGAGTTTCAAGCCAAAACCTACAACTTGCAAATATGGTCTCAAAATACGCTCTTGAACTTCCATTTTCACGATCTCATGAAACAGAAGCTGACAATATGGGCATAGAACTTATGGCAAGAGCAGGATATGACCCAAGAGCGGCTGTAAATGTATGGAAAAAGATGCAAAGAGCTTCAAAAGGTGCACCTGCTGAGTTTATGAGCACTCACCCAAGCCACAGCACTAGAATATCAAATCTACAGCACATGAGCCAAAAGGTATATCCCCTATACTTAAATGCAAAAAAATCTCACAGTAATAAAAGACAAACAAAAAGAAGAAGAAAATAAATACATAAGTTGCCCTTTTTGGGCAACTCGATATCCATATATAGTTTAACGTTTTTTTAACGTAGTTCTTGAAGTAAATTTAAGCTATTTTACTTCAAAATTCAATTTTATGCATAGCTATGCCATTACTTGCTTTAAGTAATCTATAAAAATAATAATTATATAATAAATTTATCAAAATTTTAAAAGGATACAAAGATGTATTCAGTTAAGTTTAAGATTATTAGTATCGTTACCTCCGTCATAGCAGTTGCAGTTTTGTCTGTTAGCTTATTTTCCTACAATTACGCCTCAAATGCCTACAAAGATGAAATCATAAACCATGGTCTGCCAAATGCCATAGCAAATGTACATCATGAGATAAATGCTATCATCAACAAATATACAAATGCCATACAACTGATGAGTAAAAATGAGTTTTTAAAGCAATGGATAAACGATGGAGAAAATGAGCAAGGTGCAAAAAGCCTATACAAATCTCACAAAAATATCAAAAAAAGCCTCAATGCCTTTGCCATAGGCATAGTTCCAGCAAAAACACTCAACTATTATACTGATGAGAAAATTTTGACTATCTTAAACAAAGACAAAAAACAGGATTCTTGGTATTTTAATTTTATAAAAAACTCTTCGGATATAGATACAACTATAAATTTTGATGAAAACTCAAAATCAGTAGTATTTTTTATAAATCACAAAATAAAACAAAACAATAAACTTTTAGGCATCACTTACTTAGGGCTTTCCCTAGACAATGTAGTAAAGCTTGTAACTTCCAAAAAGATAAATGGATATGGAGAGTTTTTTATGGTAAAAGCCGATGGTACTATAGCTATCCATAAAAACAAAAGCCTTATCAACAAAGCCAATCTCTCTTCAATAATAGGAGCAAATGCTAGTAAATTTCTAAACAAACAAGGTCACACTTCTATATATACAGATAAAAATGGAGAAGAGATGATAATCTCTTCAAAATACCTCAGTTCCATAGACTGGTATTTGATAGGCCAAGTGAAAAAAGATGATGCACTAAGCAAGATAAGCGATTTACTTTCACATATACTACTTATGACTTTAGCTGTACTTTTTGTATCGATTTTTATATCTTTACTTATGTCAAACTATCTTATTAAAAATATACATACTATTAAAAATGGTATAATAAATTTCTTTGACTATCTAAACTATAAAACAAAAACTATCACAAAAACAGATATAAACTCAAAAGACGAATTTGGACAAATAGCAAATGCCATAAATGAAAACATAAGCAATATTCAAAAAGGATTAGAAAAAGACAAAAAAACCATTGAAGAGGTTAAAAAATTTGCATCTCAAGCAAGACAAGGGCACTACAACGGACAAATAAACACTGTTCCAAACAACCCAAGTCTAAACGAACTAAAAGATATCTTAAATGACTTCATGGATAGTCTAAAACGCTCTCTATCCGAAATAATAGGCATATTAAATACTTACTCAAACAGTGATTTTACCAAAAGACTTGAACTAAAAGATGCACAAGGTGAAAAACTTGAACTCATAAAAGGTGTAAACTTTTTAGGAGATGAAGTTTGTAAACTACTTCAAGATAACCTAAAAGAAGGTGAAGATATACAACAAAATTCAAACTCTTTGAGGTCTTTAATGAAAGACTTAGTAGCTGGAGCAAACAAATCCTCTAAAAGCCTAAGGGAAAATGCCATCGATATTGAACAAATAAGCTCATCTATGTATAACATGAGTGAAAAAGCAGGTGAAGTTGAAGGGCAAGGAGATGATATAAAAAATGTCATCAACATCATCAAAGATATCGCCGACCAAACCAACCTTTTAGCTCTAAACGCAGCCATAGAGGCAGCAAGAGCTGGTGAGCATGGTAGAGGATTTGCTGTGGTAGCTGATGAAGTAAGGCATCTAGCCGAGAGAACACAAAAAAGTCTTGCTGAAATAGAGACAAACACAAATGTACTAGTTCAAAGCATAACAGATATGAGCCACTCCATCAATGAACAAAGTCGAGCGGTAGAAAAAATAAGTTTATCCATAAAAGAGTTAGATGAATTAACTGATCAAAATACCCAAATAGCAGATAAAACAAACCAAGTTGCCCTTGATGCCTCTGCCATGGCGGATGAGATAGTAAAAGAGTCTAAAAAAAGAAAATTTTAAGTATTTCTTCCTTTGTAACAACTTTGTCACAAAGGAAGATTTTTTTATGGGGTAGATGGAGGGCTTGTGAGCTTTTAAAAAGAGGTTTTAAAACCTCTTAGACTCTACTTCTTTTAATATATTTTTTGCCATCTTATCCATCTCATAAGTTATCTTATTTGTATCATTTGTTATGGTTGTATTTTTATCTGTTAACTGCTCTGCTTTTTGTACAGACTCGCTTATGTTAACCATAACTTCACTTTGTGATTTTATATCGCTCCCCATATCCACTATGCTTTGAGATAGAATATTTATATTTGCCTCTATTTCGCCTAAGCTTTTTTGTGTTCTCTCAGCTAAATTTCTCACTTCATCAGCTACCACAGCAAATCCTCTACCATGCTCACCAGCTCTTGCTGCCTCTATGGCTGCGTTTAGAGCTAAAAGGTTAGTTTGGTCAGCAATATCACGTATAATTGTAATAATATTTTTAATATCCTCAGACTGACTTACGACTTCATTTGTCTTTTCGCTAACAGAGCCCATAGATATATTCATATCTTCCACTAGCTCTAAACTCTCTTCAAGTGTCCTTCTTTGCTCACTTGAGCCTGATGATAGCTGTTTCATATACCCAAGTAAAGCAGATGCTTTTTGCTCAAGATCTTGCGCTTGAGACAAATTTGCATTAAGCATTTGTCCTATCTGCACACCTAAAGAGTTTATGCCACTAGCCAACTTGCCTTTATCATCAAGGCGTTTACTAAAATCTTGACCCTGATAATGCTCAATCAATTCTAGCACATCATGACCATTTGCACAGATAGATTTTTCAAGTGCTACTTGCAATTCTTTAAAGGCAATTTTTAGCTTGTTTAAAGCTGGATTATTTGTAGTTGAATCAAAACTTGTCTTAAAATTTCCTTTTTTTATCTCATCAACAAAATGGTTTGCCTCTTGTATAAAACTATTTTCTTCATTTAAGTTCTTCTCTATTTGCCTGGTATTTGCGTTTATCATATCAGCCATTTGTCCAAATTCGTCTTGAGACTTTATTTGTATGGGCTTAGCCTCCTGTGTTTTGTTATTTAGTAAATCAAAAAATGAATTTAGTCCAGCTTTTATCTTTAAAATAATTCTTAAAAGATAATTTGAAAGAAAGAAAGATAAAAAAATAACTACAAACACACCAACAACAATAATCATCAATATGGCATAAAAAAGCTCATCTAAATCTTTTAATATATCGCCTTTTTCGATTTCACCCACAATGTACCAGTCCATACTCTTTACATAAGATGATACAACAACCTTCTCCTTTCCATCTTCTTCTATCTCAACCATGGCGCCTTGTTTGCTTAAGAGCTTAGTTGCATTTTTTATCTGCTTACCCATAAGGGATTTATCTTTACTTATAACAATCTTGCCTTTAGGATCAACCATCACAAATTTACCATTTTTTCCTATTTTTTGACTTGTTACCAGTTCAACTATCTTATCAAGCCCTATACCTATAGCACTAACTCCTAAATACTCACCGTTATAATAAATCTTACTATCTACAAAAAGTGTAATTTTACCGTTATCTTCATTTATATCTATGGCAAGTTGTGTTTTTTTATTTTTATCTTTAACAAACCAGTACCATTTATCTTTTTCGGATTTTTTATCTAGTATTTTCAAAATCTTTGTATCAGTATAATATTTAAGGGTTTTATCAGATATTATAGAGATGGCAAAAACTCCCAAATCTTTCATCATAGCCTGCTGATTTTTAAAGATTAAAGGCAATTTATCTTCATTTTCTCCATCTTTAAGCCAATCATTTATAAAAACATTATAAGACATTCTTCTACTTGCATCGATGTATTTTGTGATATAGCTATCTATGTTGTCTCTTATCTTTTGAGTTGCAAGTGGAACTTCTTTGTGTAAAACCCTATTGCTATGTATGCTTTTTGCTATGTTATAGCTTAGTGCACCTACAGCTAAAATTGATATCAATGTTACCAGCAAAAGCACCAACAATACTTTAAGCTTAATAGATTTCATATAATTCCTTTGTATATTTTAACAATATGATATCAAAATTCAAAAAAAAAAAAAACAATCTATCTTAAATAAAATTGTATATTTAACCATTGTGTAAATTAGTTACATAAAAAATATTCATTTTTAATTTTGTCAAAATCTCCAAAATATCTATTAATAAAAATTTGCATCTAAATCTAAAATTTAAAAATATAACCCCTTACAGTTTATAAAATAACCTAATTCAGCTTTTCATCTTTAGTCCATAGTTTTAATAGATATATCAATCTTTCATTATCTATAGGTTTTGACATATAGTCATTTGCCCCTGACTCTATACATTTTCTCTTATCCTCTTTTTGTGCTTTTGCTGTCAATGCAATAATAGGAATATTTTTTACCCGTTCCATTTTTCGTATACGCTTTATAGTCTCTAATCCATCCATATCTGGCATCATTATATCCATTAAAACCACATCAAAACTATTTTTTTCATCTTGAAGTCTTTCTAAAGCCTCTTTCCCGCTTTGAACTGCTATCGTATCCACATCTTCATCATCCAAAATAGCACTTAAAGCAAAGATATTTCTTATATCATCATCAACAATCAAAACTTTTTTATTTTTCAATGAAACATTTTCATCAAGGGTTTTTACCGCAGTAACTTTAGGTATTTTTTTTGTAGTACTCATAATATTTTTTATGGCATTTTCTAAGTCTTCATTTGATATAGGTTTTCTTAAAAAATCTACTGCACCTAATTTTTTTACCTCGCTTGACGCATCATTAAATGATATAACTTTTACTGGTATATGACTTGTATTCTTATCTGTCTTTAAAACTTTAAGCACATCAAGTCCATTAAGCCCTGGAAGAACCAAATCAAGCAGTATGGCCTTTGGATTATAATCCCTTGCCATAGATACAGCACTATTGCCATCATGAGCAACCAATACTTTAAAACCTAACTTGTGAGCTGTTTCCCTGATAATATTTGCAAATGTAGTATCATCATCTACTACAAATATAAGAGAGTCATTATCTTTTAAATTATCCGTAGCTTCATGAGCAGTTGACTCTACGACTAAATCTTTTGCTTCAGATCTTACCTGTTTTTGCATATTACTGAACTCAATACTTTTTTCTTCGCCTTTTTTTTTCACTTGCTCTACCTCTACATCTCCCTCATTTACTTGCTTTGGAAATGTTATGATGAAAGTTGATCCTTGATTTAGCTTAGATTCTACTCTTATATTTCCGCCCAACAGTTTTGTAAATTCTCTTGATATACTAAGACCTAACCCTGTACCACCATATTTTTTATCTATACCAGCATCAGCTTGTTGAAATGCTTCAAAAATAATATCAGCTTTCTCCTCTGCTATGCCTATACCATCATCTTTAATAGATATCTTTATAGGTCTTTTATTTTTATCAAATTCATTATTTGGCTCCACTTTTATATGAATGTTTCCATTTTGGTTTGTAAACTTTATGGCATTAGCTATAAGATTTTTAAGAATCTGAGTAAATTTTGTCCTATCAGTTATAAAGCTTTTATCTATATTTTTATCGATTTGAGTTTTGAGATTTATCTTTTTTGCCTCTGCTTGAGGTGCAAAAAGTTGACTTAGCTCATCAAAAAGTGACTTAAAACTCACTTCCTCAGTGTTTATACTCATAAGTCTTGCTTCTACTTTTGAAAGATCTAGTACATCATTGATAAGTCCAAGCAGGCTCGTTCCTGCTTTATATATAACCTCTGCCTGCTTGTTTACTGTAGCAATATCAAGTGTTTTCTTGTTAGCCAAAGAGTTTGAAAGTAATAACATTGAATTAAGTGGCGTTCTAAGCTCATGACTCATATTTGCTAAAAATTCTGATTTATAACGGTTTGTGAGCTCAAGCTCTTTTGCTTTACTTATCTCGGTTTTTGCCTCTTGCAAATCTTTGTTTTTTTGCTCTAACTCTTGAGTTTGAGCCTCAAGGGCTTTAGTTTGACTATCGAGCTCTTCTCTTTGTTTTTGTAAGATATCATTTTGAATTTTAAGTTGCTCAGACGCTTCTTCTAAGGTTTTCGACTGCTCTTGTGACTTTACTAAAAGCTCCTTTGTTGTACCTGCCTTCAATGAAGCATAAAGCGAGCCTGAGAGGGTTGTAAAGACTGACTCTAAGTATTCTATCTCCAAATCCCTAAATGGCCTATAGGAGGCTAGTTCAACTACGCCTATAAGTTCATCTTTAAATATAATTGGGCTTGTATAAGTGTTTAATGCTTTATTTTCTGTTGTAGCTGTGCTTATAATGGCATTTTGAGCTACATCTGTTAAAAGTATAGGTTTTTTCTCATATGCTACTTGTCCTACAACACCCTCTTTTATTCTAAATTCATTAGAGAGATTTGACCTTTTTGTATATGCATAAGAAGCTTCTAGTCTTAAAATCTCTTCTTTGGCGTCATAAATATACAAAACTCCCATTCCAGCATTTACATATCTAGCAAGTTTACTTATTAGTATTTGGGCTTGCTTTGCAAGTATATCTTCTTGTAAAACCTCTTTATTTACACTAGTGACTCCATCTTTTATCCAGTTTTGGTTTTGGTTTTCTTTTCTTGAATTTGACAAGACACTAATCATCTTATTTATTGTACCTTTAAGTTCGAGTATCTCGCCTTTAGCATCTATAGTAATCTTTTGACTTAAGTCTCCATTTGCTACTGCTGTTGTAACATCTGCAATGTTTCTAACTTGAGTCGTAAGTGAGTTTGCCATACCATTAACATTGTTTGTTAAATCTAACCAAGTTCCACTAACTCCAGTCACCTCTGCTTGACCTCCAAGTATACCATCAGTTCCAACTTCTCTTGCAACTCTTGTAACCTCACTTGCAAACTGAGCAAGCTGATCAACCATTGTATTTATTGTATTTGATATATTTAAAAAATCTCCACTCATTTCAAATTCATCTATTTTCAGTCTCATTTTATTGTTCAAATTTCCACGAGCTACTCCATTAATAACATTTATTATTTCTCCTATAGGAGTTGCTAGAGACTGTAAAGTCAAGTTTATATTTGATACTAGCTGTAACCATTTTCCATTAAACTCTTTCATTTCTATACGAGAACTTACTTTTCCATATTTAGTAATATCTTTTTGAATTTTTTCTATGTGCTCATTTAGTTTATTAAGATGAGCTACAGTTTTATTGTAATATTCATAATACGGTTTTGTATTTTTCTCAAAATCAATAAAGTCATATGTTCCATCTATTATGCTTTCGAACATACTACAAGCCTCTTTTTCTTGAAATTGCAAATTTTTTTGCATATTAAAAAAGGCTTCATTTAATTTATTGTATTTTCTATCTTTAAAGTCTTTTAATTCGTTATAATTTTCATCAAAATTGCCTTTTGAGATGTCTTCCAAAGCACTTAGTAATTTTTTATAATACCTATCACTTATCCACATGCTCCATCCTTTTGAATTTCATTAATATATTATACTCTTTTAAATTAAATTTACAACGCTTTATTTATACTAATACTTTTATAATCACTTGTTGCACATTATCCAAAAAAAAGATACAATACTAAGAAAAAATATAAAGCATTATACTCATGAAGATAAATATATTAATAGTAGATGATATAGAGGAAAATATCTTTTCTTTGCAAGTGTTGTTAGAAGATTTAGAAATTAACAACAAAGAATTTAATGGTATAAATATATTTACAGCCACAAGTGGTGAAGAAGCTTTAAGTATAGCTTTTAAAGAGAACATAGAGTTGATTTTACTAGATGTTCGTATGCCTTTACTTGATGGCTTTGAAGTTGCAAAATATTTAAAATCCAACAAAAGAACTTCTCATATACCAATTATCTTTTTAACAGCCGAATTTAAATCCGAAGAATTCATTCAAAAAGGCTATAAAGTAGGTGCCTTAGATTATTTTACAAAGCCAATAGAAAAGTTTCAATTTTTAAGTAAAATCAGATTATATGTAAATTTATTCTTATCTCAAAAAATACAAAAAAGATATTTCGATCATACTCTTTCTAATTATATGAATATCATAGATAAACATGTAATATCTTTCGACATAGATATAAATAATAATATAACAAGAGCATCCAAAGCTTTATGTGAAATAAGTAAATACAACAAAGAAGAACTGCTAGGAAAAAATAGCTCCATACTGGAGGGAGATAAGCTCCAAGAGGAAATATTAAAACAAATAGAAGATGCAAAATCTAAAAATACCCTTTGGACTGGAGAGCTAAAAAAGAAAACAAAGTCCAATAAGGAGTATTGGGTAAAAGCTTCTTTGCAAGCTACCTATGATATTGAAGGCAAAAAGATTGGATATAGCATCATTGAACATGACATAACAGACAAAAAAAGAGTAGAAAAACTATCCATTACCGATGCATTAACAGGACTTTTTAATAGACGATATTTTGATAAAGTTGCTCCAAAAGTCATAAGTTCAGCCAAAAGAACGGAGAGTTTTTTATCTTTTGCCATGCTTGATGTGGATTTTTTTAAAAAATACAATGACACCTACGGACATCAAATGGGTGATGAAGTTTTACAAAAGGTAGCAAAAGTTTTTACTGATTTAACTAAAAGATTGGGGGATTATTGTTTTAGAATAGGCGGAGAAGAATTTTGCATAATGTATGTTACAAATGACAAAGAGGGAGCTGTTGCCCTTTTGCAAAACATCATAAAAGCTGTAGAAAACTTGAAAATCAAACATGAAAAAAATGAAGCAAGCAAATATGTCACGATTTCAGCAGGGCTTATCTGTGAAAAATCAAAAGATGCAAAAGACTTACACTCCTTATTTTATGATGCAGACAAGCTACTCTATAAAGCAAAAGAAAATGGTAGAAACCAACTTACAACAAATTAACTAAAAAGAAGCTCCCTCTTAAGACGCTTTATCTCTTTTCTATCTATCTTATGCTTTTGATTTGCGTAAATATTTTGCTCTAATTTTTTTATGATTTCATCTAGTTTTTCATTTTTGCCTTGATATATCAGCAACTCCCTTAGCAACTCTTTGTTGCTTTTAAGCACAGATTTTTGAGGAAGCAATTTTCTAAACTCAAAATCTTTAAGCAACAAACCAAGTCCCAAACCGCAAACAAAGGCTAAAAATACATAAGCTAAATTTGCTTTATAAACTACTAGTTCTTTTTGATTTTCTTGTGTGGTATTTTGGCTTGATGACATTTCACTTTTTCGAATCTTCTCTTTAGATTTTGAGCCCTTTACCTTTATGTTAATCGGTTCAGTCTTTATGGTTTTGATACTATTTGTTTTTGTATCCAAATAACTAAAACTAAAAGGCGGTATAGTAAAATCTTTTTGCCCCACAAGTGCTAGCTTTTGAGTAAAAACGCTCTTAAATTCCCCCTCTCTCACATCAGCTTTTACCACCGGCTTGTCATCATAAACCACAACTCCGTCTATTTTGGGTTTAAACCTATCGATATTTTTTAAACTCCCCTTGCCCTCGATAACTATGTCAAGATTTACTGCTTTTTTATCTTCTAAATTATCTCCATCTACTCTAGCCTTTATGCTAAAATCTTCTCCCACAGCTTGCACACCAGATGGCAATGGTTTAACATTAACTTTTAGAGGTTTTGAGCGAATATATCTATATCTGACAGGATCAAAAATAGCTCCCGTTTCAAAACCAAGTCCCACCTCAAAAGGCTCTATTTTTAACTCTCCGGTTTTTAAAGGCGAGATATAATAATCTTGAGTAAATATCACATATCCACTCTCTTTTTTTTGCGATGATTTGGTCATATCTTTTTCCATCCAAAAACCATCCATCTCACCGGCATTTAACTTAAGGTCATATATATTTAGTCTCTCGTCTAATTTTAAAATCAAACTTAACTTTAACATTTCACCAATATATGAGCTATTTGTGTCCATTTTTAAGGATATTTTGTAAGGTATTTTTTTATTTAACTCATCAACACTTACTACTTCTATAGGCACTTCATTGGTCTTTTGAGTCTCCCCATCTACTTTAACATTAAAAGATGGCAAAGTGAGGCTTTTCTCGGGGTAGAAGATATATGTTTTTACCTGTATAAACTCACTTTTTTTTGTCATTTTGCCGTTTTGCACATACACTTGCGCATTTCTTCGCTTACTAACTCCACCGCCCCTTACCTTATATCCATCTACTTCTTTAATATCTGGAAACTCTACATCTTTTCCATTTGTTATTATGCTAAATGCAACTTGCTCCCCACTAGCAACCTGAGTACTAGAAAGCTCCACAGTAGCACAATATGCCCAAGTTGTTATCAAAAAAAATATTACTATTTTACCAATTATTTTCATCGCTACTTCCTTCTTTGCTCTTTCCTATCATGATGGGTTTGGTTTTTGGACTCTGTTTTTTAAGATAAGCTTCCCATCTTTTTCCTTCTAAATCATCGCTTTTGTTTACATCGCCAGGATTAAAAGCTTGCTGTTTGCTTTGGTTTTGCTCTTGATTTTTTAAATTTTTTTTGCCATCTTGCGAATTTTTATTTTCTTTATTTTTTGTACCATTTTTATCTTGATTTTCTTGCTTCTTTTCTCCATCTTTGTTTTGATTATTATCTTGTTTGTTATCTTTGGAGTTTTGTTTATTTTCTTGGTTTTTATCTTTGTTTTTACTGTCTTTTTTGTTATTTTGACTATTTTTATTTTGTTTATTTTGCTTCTTTTTTAGTCTCTTTTTTGTTATTTTTATATTTTTTTTAATATCTTCATCATCTGGACTTAACTTTAAAGCCTTTTCATAAACATCCAAAGCCTTTTGCGGTTTGTTTAGCTCATTGTAAGCGTTTCCTTCATTAAATAAAGCTTTTGATTTTAGCATCTTGTCATCAGTTTTTACCTTCTCATACTCCTTAATGGACTCATCAAACTTACCTAACTTATAGTAAGCGTTAGCTTTGTTATAAGTTATTTGAGGATTTTGCTCTAGCTTATTGTATTTGTTTATGGCTTCTTGATACTTTTTATCTTGTACATACTCTTTGGCTTTTTTTAGATGCACAAAGTCAAAAACTCCTCCATAAGAAGGCGTGATAAACAGCAAACTAGCAAAGAGAGTAAACTTTTTAAAAATATCTTTATTTAAGCCATGTAAAGCTATAAAAACGCACAAAAACCCTAACACTAATGGCAACATAAACCACTCCTTTTGAGCCCTAATTTTTTCATCTTTTGCCTTAGTTTTTTTCAAACTGTTAGCTAACAAACTAACCCCTTCACCGCTTCCAAACTCCTTGATGTAAACCCCGCCTGTAGCCTTACTAAGAGCTACAAGTTCATCGTTTCGTTTTGTTATAACAATGTCGCCGTGTTTGTCTTTTAAAAGTTCTCCATCTACTCTTATGCTTCCGCCCTTATCTGTGCCCACAACCATAACACTAACTTTTAGCTCATTTTGTTTTGCTATGTCTATGGCTTTTTTTATATCCTCACTCTCCCCGCCATCACTTATCAAAAACACATCTCTAACCCCGCCCTTTGTAAACATTTTGCCGATTTGAGATAAGGCATTTTGCATATTTGTGCCTTGCCTTGAGACAATATCGCTATCAAGATTTTTAAGCAAAAAATCTAAACTTTTTTTATCGCTTGTGATGGGTGAGACTAAAAAAGCATCTTTTGCAAAAGCTATGATGCCTATATTGGTATCTTTCATATGCTCAAAAAGCCAACTAAGACGATTTTTAACAAACTCTAATCGACTAGGATATATATCATCAGCCTTCATAGATGAGCTTATATCTAGGGCAATGACTAGATTTTTTCTCTCTTCTTTAAGCTTTATCTCCTTTGGCTCACTTACAGGTCTTGCTAAAGCTAGGATAAAGCACAAAAAAGCAAGTAAAAATAAAAAATTTCTCCCCCTGCTTCCTAAAGAGTCGCCTTGTATGAGAATTTTATCTAAAACTTTAGGGCTAAAATACCTCTCATAACTAGCTCCATCTCTTAGTACAAAATACGCCAAAACAAACAAAGGCAATATCATAAGATAGATAAATTCAGGGTTTTCAAAGCTCATCATTTTCCTTGTTTAACTTTAAGATATAAAAACAGTATAAAAAACATCAACGATAAAAAAAGCGGGTACTGATAATAGTAATATTTTTGCACTATGCTTTTTTGCTCTAAGTTGCTTTTTTCCAAACTATCAATATGCTTATATATTTTCTCCAAAGCCCTCTCACTAGTGGCCTGATAAAACTTTCCGCCACTTATGTTTGAAATATATTGTAAAAATCTAGCGTCATAGTCCTTTTGCCCTATTCCTATGGAGTAGATTTTTACCTTCTCTTTTTTGATGGCATTGGCTAAAACATTTACAGGTATCTTACTGCCTTTATCTACCCCATCGGTTAGCAAGATGATGATTTTTTCTTTTGCATCAGACTTTTTTAGCATTCTAGTAGATAAAAAAATACCATCTCTTAAAGCCGTATAAGTACCTAGATTAAATCTTTTTACGATCTCACTTACCGCCTTAGTATCGTAAGTAAGAGGCGATGCCACATAGGCAAAATCAGCAAAACCAACAAGCCCTATGACATCATTTTTTCTTTTTTTAACAAACTCACTAGCCATTGACTTTGCCGCATCTAGCTTGGTACCCACATACATAGGATACCTCATCGAGCCACTCAAGTCTATGGCTATCATGATACCATGAGCAGGTGCAGTTTTAGGAAAAAACTCTTTTTTGCTAACAGGAGAAGCTAAGGCGATAAGTAAAAATACTATACCTAGCCACTTTGGCACAAAAAGAAAATCTCTCTTAACCTCTCCATGTCCTATGGGTCCTGGTAAAAGCAAGGCGTCTTCTTTAGGTTTAAAATAAACCTGACCTAGAGCAAATAACAGCAAAAGTAAAAAAACTAAAGGATACTCAAACATCGCACAGTTCCATAAACTTTACAAACTCAGCCCTATCTTCTTGGCTCATATTTGGCACAGTTTTTTGATATTTATACTTCTCTAAACGCTTATTTAGTTCGACTAAAAATTCTTTACTTAAGTCATTTTGAGCTAGAATAAAACCATATTTGCTTATGGCGTAAGAGCTTTTTTTAGCGTCCTTAAAGTCAAGCTCATTTAGTATCTTTTTTGCCTTATATATAGGAGTTTTTTTGCGGTTTTTAATAGCACTAACTAACCACAAAGCTCCTGCTAAAATAAGTAAAAACAAGCCTAAAGCTAGGGCTAAAAAGATATAAAAACTAACGTCACTAACGCTAACAAAATCTTTAATAGGAACTAATTTTTCTTCCATATACTACCTCAAAAACCAGCTTAGTTTTGCGTAAGCATTTTCATGGGTATAAATCTTGCAAAATCTTACACCTTGTCGTATAAATGCACTTTGGAGATTTTGGTCATGATTTTTTGCCTTTTGTTTTATATCTTCACACATGGATTTATTTAAAAAGATATTTTGTGTATTTAGGCTACTTGGGTCAATATGCTTTATAGATCCCAAAGGTTTTGGCTTTTCTTCAAACAAATCTCTTACACTTATGGCTAAAAGTTCATGTTTTTTAGCTAAAGATGCAAAGTTTGGAATATCCCAAAAATCTCCTACAAAAACCATCATAGCTCGTCTTTTAAACCTCTTTTGCAAAAATTCCTTAAGAGCCTTAAAATCACTTCTAAGACCTAGGATATTTTGTTTTACTAAAGTCTCTACGCTAGTTTGCAAAGTGCTTTGATTTTTACTTAATTTTGTTGCTTCTATGGTATTTTGCATAGCTTTTACCACAGCGTATCTGTCACCATTTTTAATACTAGCATAGCCTAAAAGTGCCACAATCTCTGCTAAAAGTTCAAGCTTCAATCTACTTAATCCAAAATATAGCGAACCTGTTAAAATTGGCACTATGATAAGCTCGATTTCCCTTTCTTGATGAAAAAGTTTTACAAAGGGTTCGTTTTGTTTTGCAGACCTTTTCCAGTCAATTCTTCTAATATCTTCTCCCAAAGTATAGGGCTTTAGCTCAAAAAAATCAAACCCATCGCCACTTTTTAAGCTTATATTGTTTCCAGCTAATTCACCAAAAATATTTTTTTTGGCTCGTATTAAAAGAGATTTCATTAGGGCAATGGTAACTTTGAAATGATTTTATCGATTATCTCATCACTGCTTACTTCCTCTGCTTCCGCTTCGTAGCTTAGGATAATGCGATGCCTTAAAACCGGCTTTATCATACTTGCCACGTCTGTAGGAGCGACAAACTCCTTACCTTTTAAATAAGCATAGGCTCTTACGGCTTTAAAAAGATCGATACTTCCCCTAGGGCTTGCTCCAACCCTGATAAGAGGCTCTAGCTCATCAAGTCCATACTCTTTTGGGTTTCTCGAAGCAAAGATTATATCTATCATATACTCCTCAACCTCTTTATCTATGTGAATGTTTAAAAGTTCTTCTTTTGCGCTATTTAGCTCATCTAAGTCCATAACCTTATCTATAGTTTTAAAAACTTTTTTTGCAACCATTCTAGCCACTTCAAGCTCTTCGCTTTTTGTATTGTAATCAAGCAGTACTTTTAACATAAATCTATCGAGCTGAGCTTCAGGTAAATAGTAAGCACCCTCGCTCTCAACAGGGTTTTGAGTAGCTAACACCAAAAATGGAGATGGAAGCTTAAAGCTCTGCTCTCCTATGGTAACTTGCTTTTCTTGCATAGCTTCAAGAAGGGCTGATTGCACCTTAGCGGGGGCTCTGTTTATCTCATCGGCTAAAAGAAGATTTGTAAAAACAGGACCGTGTTTTATGCTAAATTCATTTGTTTTTGGACTATAAATCTCCATACCGATAATATCACTAGGCAACAAGTCTGGAGTAAACTGCACCCTTTTAAACTCAAGCTCCATAGCTTTTGATAGAGTATTTACAGCAGTAGTTTTCGCAAGTCCCGGCACACCCTCAAGTAACACATGCCCATCGCAAAGCAAGGCTATAAAAAGGCTATCTATCATATCCTCTTGACCGATGATGACCTTTGAAATCTCATCTTTTACTTTTTTAAAAACTTCAGCCAAAACAAATCCTTTAACATAATTTTAAAGACAAAATTATACATTTAAGATTTAAATATGAAGTTAATGTAGTCCAATTAAGGATTGTGTTGTTTAAAATAAAATTATATCCCCCCACTCAACACAATAGACACCACTAGCTTAGTGGCGACAAGTTGGTATTATCTTTTTATTTATCAAGCTAGCAGCAAACTTTGCAAGCCAACTCCTACTTCCTTTACAACTCATACAAGCATCAACTACACCTTGCGAATAGTTATCATACAACACAGAACATGAAGATTTCTTGGGGTTTTTGCAAATATACGAAAGTTGAGTATTGTCTATTCCAGAAATGTAACTACACTTGCCCTGAATGGCATATTTAGAAATCAATCCATAATTTCCTTGTAAATATTCGTGTTTACCCATACAAGCATTGTAAACATTTAAATCTCTACCATAATATATCTCGCAATTATTCCTTTTTACCTTTGAAACATCACTTGCATACCTAACATTTTTTACAACATTGTAGCTCCAATAGCCATCAAAAGATGACTTATTGGATGAATTTTTAATGATTTTCTTGATTTTATTTATATCCTTTTTAGACAATGAACACTTGTAAGATGAGTAAGTCACATTTTTTTGTGTCACATGAGAATTTGCCATAGATTCAAAAAAACCAGTACTCTCAACCTTGCTAAAATCTTTAGAATGACTACAGTTAGGAAAAATTTTTGATATATTTATGGTTTTACCCCTAGAGACAATCTGCATATTAATTCTATCTTTTTGAGTAGAATAATTATATGAATATTTAAAATCCCTAAATAGACTAAACACAGATGAACTTAGAATCTTATCTAAATCATAATTCATACTATCAGGCAACTTTTCCAATATCATTTCTGTAAAAAAACGCTCATTACAAGTGGAACATTTTTTAAGAAGTTTCAAAAAAGAACCTATATTTTTTTCTGACTTTAAACTCTCTTCTTTTTTTACAAATAAAGAAAGTATTATATCTTTATCATACTCTTTATCTCCCTTTCCGATCAGACGTTCTAATTTTTCCACCAACTCTTTTGTTGTTTTTTCAGGCACAATCCTCCAATGTGGACCCTTTGAAATCATTAAAACAGCATACATACTATTTTTATCATGGTTGCTTTTGAGCCTATTGTAGGCATCAAGGCTTTGCTTTCGAGTAAGCGAATGATAATGTTTTATTGTGTAGTCGGCAAGATTTTTATTGTCACCTTTTTGTAAGGCTAACTCTTTCATTTTTTTGACATACACATTGTCTGAACTACCCTTAAGTCGCTCTTTTAGTATATTCATGCAAAATGCTTCAGAATTTTCTTTAATGCACTGCTTCATTTTATTTTCCAAAAAATATTTACTACCACCCATTTTTTTACAAGCTTCGTAGTTATTATTTTTTAAGCAGTCATCTATGATTTTAGAATCTTCCGATACTTCTCCCTCATTATACATATCATTTAATTCGCTAGAAGTAATTCCTGCAACTAAATTTAAAGGGCAAATAAAAATAAAAAATATTAAGGATAATATACTATTTTTCATTTTCTTTTACTAAACATTTTCTTTTTGTCGATTGTATCAATATCCCTGATCCTATACCAACCAACAGTTCTATTTTGCCAATCACACACCAACTCTTCTTGTTCCCATTTTTTACCCATTTTACACATAGCTGTTGAGCCAAGATATATATTACTACGTTCATGGAATAATCTCATGCAAGGCAAATATACCGAAGACAATTGCGTTTTATTAGTTCTACCTACAGCAAAGCATAACATACTATGCTTTATAAAGTTTCTGTGTGGGACTTTAGATGTTTTTATCATCCACATGCTCTTTATTTTTTTATTTTTTTCAACATCATAATACAATAGCTTATTATCTGGCAAAAAGAAAAAAGCCTCCGTGTCTCTAAATACCGAAGATTTAGCTACAACTGATTCTAGTTCTTTTTTACTAAGCGGACTTTCACTGCCGTTATAAAACGACATACTATCATATCTTCCGCAAGATACAAAAAATAAACCAACAATAAAAAGTAAAATTTTTACTCTCATCAAAATCTCCTTAATTACATAAATATTAAGATAATGTTACTCAATATTTCTTATAAATTAATTAAACATCTAAAAACTTTATGTTGTTAGCACAAAACAAATCAAAAACAAATCATTTTTTTGCTAAAATCTGCAAAATTTTTTAAAGGCAAAGTCATGATAAAATTATTAGCAAAAATATTCTTTTTTATATCTTTAGTTGTTATCGAGTATCTTGCCACAGCAAAAGTCAGCTTTGAAACTACGGCTCTAAGCTGGGATAAGGCTAACCATTGCTTTGCATTTTTTGCTCTTTTTGTTATGCTAAGTTTTGCTTATCAAGACCTAAGTCAAACAAAAAAACTTCTAGCCTTGTTTCTCTTTGCTGTTCAAATCGAAATCGTTCAATATTTTCTGCCCTACAGAAGTTTTTCACTTTTAGATATATTTGCAGACGCGATCGGATTATTTTTGGGATTAATTTTCATAAAAATATTAGTTTCAAAAGGTTTTTTTGATAAAATAAATAAAATTTTATAAAGGCAAAGCATGAAAAAGGTTTTAAATTTTAGCGCAGGACCATCTAAGATACCAACAGAGGTTTTAAAAATAGCACAAGAGCAGTTGTTAGATTTTAACGATAGTGGCATATCTATCATGACAGGCTCCCATAGGGCTAAAATGTTTGAGGATGTACACAATGAAACTATTGAGCTTATAAAAGAGCTTTACAAAGTTCCAGATAACTACAAGGTTTTATTTATCCAAGGTGGTGCTTCTATGCAATTTGCCATGCTACCTATGAACTTAAAGCAAAGTGGCATGGTTGAGTTTGTGGACACAGGAGTTTGGTCTAGTAAGGCTATAAAAGAGGCAAAAATACAAGGACTAGATGTAAATATCATAGCAAGTTCAGAAGAAAGTGGCTATGATTGCATCCCTTCAAAGATGATTTTTAGCGAAGATTGCGATTATGGCTACATCACTTCAAACAATACAATCTACGGAACCCAATACAAAGTATATCCAAAATGTAAAAATTTAGTAGTTGATGCTTCAAGTGATGTATTTTCGTATCCAATAGATTGGAAAAATATTGGACTACTTTTTGCAGGAGCTCAAAAAAATGCAGGGCTTGCAGGAGTTACCATAGTTATAATCCGTGAAGACTTACTTGATATTGCAGGAGACGATGTGCCAAGCATGCTAAAGTATAAAAATTATGCTAAGTCAAACTCCATGTTTAACACCCCTCCCGTTTTCTCCATCTACTTGCTAAATCTAACCATGAAATGGCTACGAGATCAGGGCGGAGTTGAACAGATACAAGTACAAAACAAACAAAAAGCAAAAATACTATATGATGTCATCGATAGTAGCGAAGGCTTTTATGTGGGTCACAGCCAAAAAGATAGCAGGTCTCTAATGAATGTTAGCTTTACTATAAGAGGTGGTTACGATGAACTTCAAAAAAAGTTTTTATCCAAAGCTGAAGAAAAAGGAATGATAGGACTTAAAGGACATAGGCTTCTTGGAGGCATACGAGCTTCTATATACAATGCCATAACCATAGAAGAAGTACAAACTTTAGCTAATTTTATGGAAGAATTTAAACAAGAAAACTTCAATAAAAAAACCTACGAGGTGCTAAATGTAAAATGTGGTGGTTGTGCAAATACCCTCAAAAAAACCTTAAAAGAAGATTTTGGGGAAGTTGAAGTGGACTTAGAGGCAATGCCTAGAAAAATCACTTTAGATATGACTGATGATAGAATGGAAGAGTTAAAAGAAAAACTTCGCTCTTTAGGCTATCCTCTTACTACAGATGAGCTAAGTGGTTTTGATAAACTAAGTACTACGGCAAAAAGTTTTGTAAGTTGTGCTATAGGAAAGATGAGCGACGAAGAGTAAAAAAGCGGGGGGATATTTAATAGTGGCAGAGAGGATGGGATTCGAACCCACGAAGGCTTACACCTTACACGCGTTCCAGGCGTGCTCCTTCAACCACTCGGACACCTCTCTAAATTATTAAGATAGGGATTATATCAAATAGATTATAAATCCTCAATAAAAGATATTTAAAAGTTTTTAACTTTATAAATATCTTTTATTGTATTTTTGCATATAAATAAATGACTTCACTTGAAGGTTTTAAACCATTTTACACGTCTTTACCTAAACAAATATTTTTGCTTTTCATTTGTGTTAAGGTATTTTTATAATATACAAAAGTTCATTATAAATTCTTATTGCGCTACTTTCATATTTACTGTATCCGCAAAAGGCACACTTATGACATCTTAAAGCTCTTCAATTATTTTTTCTGCTATTGTTTGCAACAATTTTACCAAGCTTTTTGTATGGCATATGTGATTTTATATATGAAGTACTTGTAGCTTGCATAAAAGCAATTAAATGTTTAAGGGTCTTATCTTTAAAAAGCATGACAAGTCCTTGCAAACAAAATATAACCATCAACTTGTCTTTTCATTTACTACATAGCACCTAAAATACTATAAAGATCATCTAATAAAAAATATTTTTTATCTGCAGTTCCTTTATAAAATGGATTCAACTCTTCTTCAAAAGCTTTTTTAAAAAATCCCTCTTTACTTAATTTTATAATTTGTTCATTAATAAACTTTAGCAAATCTGGGTTATTTTTGCGTATACCAACAGCAATAAAGTCAGATCTTCCATACTGCTTTATACCAAGTTCAAGTTCTTGATCTACAAGAACATAAGCTAACAACAAAGTATTATCAGAACAAAATGCACTTCCTTTTTTTTCTTTAAGCATACGATAACACTCAGTAGTGCTATTACATATCACTTTATTTATATTACTTTTTTCAAGTCTTTTTATGGCAGTAGTACCTTTCTCGACCAATACACTCTTACCTGCCAACCCAGCCATAGAGGATATACCATCCTCTTTTCGAGTCATCATGGACATATCAACTGAAAAGTAAGGAGTTGAGAAATCTATAAGTTTTTTTCTATCTGCAGTTACAGAAAAAGTTGAAATAACCAAATCAACCTTATTGTCCTGTAAATATGAAATTCTTTGATTTGAGTCTATGCCAACTAGCTCTATCCTGCCTTTACTTTTAGCAAAAACTCTACTAACTAGTTTGTGTGCAAGTTTTATTTCAAAACCTTCAAATTTGCCATCAGTTAATTTTGAGAATGGAGGAGAGTTTTTAGCTACCCCGACTCTCAGAACACCTCTATCTAAAATCTCTGACAGACTATTTGCCCAAGAGAGACCTGAAAGAACCAAAATAAAAAATAAAATCTTTTTCACTTCTACTCCTCCTTTTTTTCTTAATTTATACTTATCAATAAACCATAAATATTCACCATAAGAAATATTTTACCACTCTTCGTCTTTATTATTTATTAAACAAAAAATAAAAATACTCTTTAAAAATATATTTTGTTACTACTCGTAAATACCGTTAACTACATTTATAATATTTTCTTAGATATATATAAAATTAATTTTGGTAAATATTGCATTTTAAATTAGAAAGTGACGCCTAGAAATATTTTTCTAGGCAAAAAAGATTACATAGAGCCTAAGGCGTTATAAAGGTCGTCTAGTAAAAAATATTTTCTATCTGCTGTTCCTTTATAGAAAGGATTTAGTTGCTCTTCAAAAGCTTTTTTAAAAAATCCCTCTTTGCTTAAGTTTGTTATTTGAGCATTTATAAACTTTAACAATTCACTGTTTCCTTTTTGCACACCAATAGCAATAAAGTCAGACCTGCCAAACTGTTTTATGCCAAGCTCCATATTGGAATCTATAAGAGTATATGCCATAAGCAAAGTATTATCTGTACAAAATGCTCCACCTTTTTTTGCTTTTAGCATCTCATAGCACTCGGGAGCACTATCGCACAGTATTAAATTCATGTTTCTTTTTTTAAGCCTATCAATAGCAATAGTTCCTTTTTCTACTAACACATTCTTGTCTTTTAATCCAGAAAGTGAAGCTATATGGTCCTCTTTTCTGGTCATCATAGCAGTGTCCACTGAAAAGTAGGGGGTAGAAAAATCTATAAGTTTTTTTCTATCCTTAGTAACAGACAGCTCTGCCACGACAAGATCTAGTTTATTGTTTTGCAAAAAAGATATCCTCTCAGCTGAAGATATACCTACAAACTCGACTCTTCCATTTTTTTGAGCAAAAATTCTCTTAGCTAGCTCTTGAGCCAAATCAACCTCAAAACCCTGAAAAGTTCCATCTACCATCTTTGAAAATGGTGGTTCATTTTCAAAAACGCCTACCCTAATAACACCCTTATTTCTTATCTCAGACAAACTATTAGCCCATAAAAAACTTGCAAAAATCAATACAATAAATAAAACTTTTTTCAACTCTGTCTCCTTCTTTAAGATGTTCTTATTTGTTTATAATAAATATTTTTTATAAAATAAAGTTTACCACTCTTAGTCTTTGTTTTTTATTAAATATAAATAAAAAACATCTATTTAAATAAAATTATAAGTTTTATGATTTCTATTTTAACAATTTTGCAATAAAAACGATCTATACGCCTTATTTTAATTTATCGTTTTGATATAATGAAACAATAGTGCCCAGAAAAGACTCTAGGCACTATTGATTAAACAGTGCCTAAAAGATTATATAAATCATCTAATAAAAAATACTTTTTATCTGCAGTTCCTTTGTAGAAAGGGTTTAGTTGCTCTTCAAAAGCTTTTTTAAAAAATCCCTCTTTACTTAATTTTATGATTTGAGCATTTACAAACTGCAACAATTCTTTATTGCCTTTTTGTACACCAACAGCTATAAAATCAGACCTTCCATATTGTTTAACCCCAAGTTCAAAATCGGGGTCTATAACTGTATATGCCATAAGCAAAGTATTATCTGTGCAAAAAGCAACCCCTTTGTTATTTTTTAACATTTTGTAGCAATGAGATACATTATCACACTCAACCAAATTTACATTACTTTTTTTAAGCTTTGACAAGGCCGCAGAACCTTTTGTTACAAGAACGTTTTTACCAGCCAATTGGCCAAAAGAAGATATCTTATCCTCTTTTTTTGTCATAATAGAGGTATCGACTGAAAAATATGGAGTTGAAAAATCAACTAATTTTTTTCTCTCAGGTGTAACCGAAAAACTCCTAACGACAAGATCAACTTTATTTTCTTGTAAGGCTGGTATTCTTTGACTAGCAGTCATGCCTACAAACTCAACCTTACCATTTTTTTGACCAAAAATTCTCTTAGCCAATTCATGGGCAAAATCAACCTCAAAACCTTCAAATTTTCCATCTGTCAATCTAGAAAATGGGGGAGAATTTTCTGCCACACCTATCCTAACTGTACCTTTGTTCTTTATATCGGCCAAACTGCCGGCCAACAATAAATTTGCAAAAATTGCCATAAAAAGTAAAATCTTTTTCAATTTTTGCCCTCCTTATATGATAAAATATAATTTATCTGACCTGAGCGAAAGTCATTAAATTAGTAAATTATACATCTAATGGGCTTGTTTTTTCATAAAAATATAATAAGCAAAAGTTATTTAAGGAAATATTAAAATTATAAAATATTTATTTATTGTTGTTAGCTACAAATCTGACTAAGTTTAGAAAGACTCTCTTCTGCTGAAAAAATACTTGAGCTATCTTGTTTTATAAAATCTTCCATCATCTCTTTTTTATCTATGGCAAAATCAAGCTCAGTGTCATTGCCCCTTTGATAAGCCCCAATTCTAAGCAATACCTCATTTTCTTTCAACAAAGCAAACATTCGTTTAAATTTTTGAGCGTTTATCTTATGTTCATCACTAACCACATCTCCCATAACACGTGAAGCTGAATTTAATACATTTATAGGAGGATAAATGCCCATATCTACTAAATCTCGGCTTAGAACTATGTGTCCATCTAGTATACTTCTACTTTGGTCTGCTATAGGGTCACTCATATCATCGCCTTCTACTAAAACTGTAAAAAATGCTGTAATCGAACCCTTGCCTTCTTCTTTTCCAGCCCTCTCCATGAGCTGAGGTAGTAAAGTTAAAACAGATGGAGGGTAGCCTTTTGAAGTAGGAGGTTCCCCTAAAGCGAGTCCAATCTCCCTTTGAGCCATAGCAAAACGAGTAACACTATCCATTAAGAAAAGCACATCTTTACCTTGATCCTTAAAGTACTCTGCCACACTCATAGCAGCAAATGCTCCATATTTTCTCATCAATGGACTATCATCACTTGTAGCTACCACTAAAACTGTATCACTTAAATCTCCGCCTAAGTTTTTTTCTATAAATTCAGGAACTTCTCTACCTCTCTCCCCTATCAATGCTACCACTTTTACAGGAGCAGATGAACCCTTTACTATCATACCCATCAAAGTAGACTTTCCGACCCCACTTCCTGCAAAAATACCCAGCTTTTGCCCCTTTCCACAAGTCAAAAGCCCATCTATACACTTAACTCCCACATTAAAAGTTTCATTTATAAGACCTCTTTTCATGGCATCAAGTGGTGGGCGAATGATGGAACCATGTGCAGTTGGCTTAATGGGAGGTTTGCCATCTTTTGGGCGTATAAAAGGGTCAACTACTCTTCCTAAAAGCTCATCACTCAAAGGAATGGACATGCCTTGATTGTCTATATACACCCTATCTCCTGTTCTAAAACCCTCCACAAAACCAAAGGGCGAAACAAAAAAACTATCATCTTTTAATTCTGTTACCATGGCCAAACCTTCTTTGTCTGTATGGCTTGAGACTATCCTAACCACATCTCCTATACTAGTTTGCAAGCCTTTTATCTGTATGGTAGTAGAACTGACCTTTGTTACTATGCCAAATTTAGGAGACAGAGTAGATGAGTTTATACGTTTTTTTAAATTTTTTAAAGGCATTAAAAATTTACACTTTGCTTTGAATTTATCAATGAAAAAAATTCTTTTCTTGTTTCAGGATTTTTGCGAAATATTCCCCTAAGAGCTGAGGTCGTTGTAATGGAGTTTATCTTCTCTACCCCTCTCATCTCTATACACATATGCCTTGCCTCAAGTACTACTCCAACCCCTTTTGGTGCTATCACGTCAGCTAACGACTGAGCTATTTGTTCTGTTAACTGCTCTTGAATTTGAAGACGTCTTGCATAAATATTTACCATACGAGGAATCTTACTAAGCCCAACTACTTTTCCATCCGGTATATATGCCACATGAGCTCTTCCTATAATGGGAAGTAGATGGTGTTCACAAAGAGAGTAAAATTCTATATTTTTAATCAGCACCATTTCATCATTTGTACTATCAAACAAAGCATCATTTAAAACCTCACTTGGGTCTTGTTCGTACCCTTGAGTTAAAAATTTAAAAGCATTATAAAATCTTTGAGGAGTTTTTAAAAGACCTTTTCTATTTGGATCTTCGCCACAGCTTTTCAGCATAGTTTTTACACACTCCACAAATTCTCGATTCTCTCCCATAAACCACCTTTAAAACTTATTGTAAATATCAAATGGTACTATTTTCTTGCTAAAAAATTAATATATAAGCAAAATTTTGCTATATTGTTATAAAAATTTTATCTTTTAAAGGGATTTTATGGAATTAAAAACAACTCAAATCAATAGTGCAAATGCTACTATATCAACAACTATAAAGGGTGATGATATAGCTAAAGCAGAACAAAATATAGCACAATCTTTTGCAAAAAAAGCAAAATTAGATGGCTTTAGAGCTGGCAAGGTACCGGTTGCCGTTGTCAAAAAACGTTACAAAAATGAAATAAAACAAGAAGCAGAACAAAAACTACTTCAAGAGCTTTTAACCGAAGGGTTAAAAAAACTTGAAAAGGGAACAGACAGTGTGGTAGGCGAGCCAACATTTAAAAAATTTGACAGAAAAGAAGACGATATAGATATTGAGGTCATGATATCGTTTAAGCCAAAAATTAAAACAGATGGCTACAAAGAATGCATACCAAGCCACTCAACTCCGAGAGTAACAAAAAAAGATATAGATTCAAAAAAAGAAGAGTTAGCTAAACTTGTTGCACCTCTTAAACCTATCAAGGAAAAAAGAGGTATAGAAAATGGTGATTTTGCACTATTTGACTTTGAAGGCTTTGTGGATGGAAAAGCTTTTGAGGGTGGTAAAGCCGAAGCTTACACTCTTGAGATAGGAAGTGGGCAGTTTATACCAGGCTTTGAAGATGGTATGCTAGGACTTAAAGCGGGAGAAGAAAAAGATATAGAAGTTAAGTTTCCAGAATCTTATGGCTCAAATGACCTAGCCGGCAAAGATGCTGTTTTTAAAGTAAAAATTTTAGAAATTCAAAGCAAACAAGTTCCTGAAAAATTTGATGAAGAAATGCTAAAGCAATTACTTCCTCAAGAAGAAAATGCTACAGAAGAAAAACTAGAAGAGCAGATAAAAGAGCAGATAAAACAAGAAAAATTAAACAAGCTTTATGAAGAAGAGTTAAAGCCAAAATTTGCTGAAGCCATAGTGGAAAAATTAGAGTTCGACTTGCCAGAAAATATCATAGAGCAAGAGCTTGATATGAAGCTTAGACAAGAGTGGCATACTTTTAGCGAAGAAGAAAGAGAAAGCTTTAAAAATGATATTGAAAAACTAAAAGCAAAAAAAGATGAATATAAAGAAGATGCTGAAAATAGCGTAAAGTTAACATTTATCGTTGATGAGCTAGCAAAAGAAAACAATATAGAAGTAAGCGATCAAGAGCTTATGCAAACACTATATTTTCAAGCTTATCAGCAAGGTCAAGACCCAAAAGCTTATGTGGAAATGTATGAAAAACAAGGTCTTTTACCTGCCATAAAAATGTCAATGATAGAAGAGAAGCTATTTAGAGAGCTATTTTTTGGCAAAGACGATAAAAAAGAAAAAGAGGCAAAATAATGAGCTATGTTCCAGTAGTAGTAGAAAAAACTGGCAGAGGCGAGAGAAGCTATGATATCTACTCTCGCCTTCTAAAAGACCGCATCATCATGTTAAGTGGAGAGATAAATGACGCCGTTGCTTCATCTATAGTAGCTCAGCTTTTATTTTTAGAAGCTGAAGACCCAGATAAAGATATATATCTATACATTAACTCTCCAGGAGGAGTTATCACTAGTGGCTTTAGCATATATGATACTATGGAGTATATAAAGCCTGATGTGGTTACTATATGTATAGGTCAAGCTGCGTCGATGGGAGCATTTTTGCTAAGTTGCGGAGCAAAGAAGAAAAGATTTGCCTTGCCAAATGCTCGCATCATGATACATCAACCGCTAGGCGGCGCTAGAGGTCAAGCAACAGACATACAGATACAAGCTGAAGAGATACTAAGACTAAAAAAGTCACTAAACGACATATTGGCTAAAAACACAAACCAAAAAGTTAATAAAATAGAAAAAGACACAGAGAGGGACTTTTTTATGAGTTCGGCTGAGGCAAAAGAGTACGGACTTATAGATAAGGTTTTAGAAAAAAGTTTTAAATAATCGAGGAAGGGTGATTTGGTTCATTTAGATAAAGATATTGTTATAAGCGAAAAAGAAAGCAGTGGAAATGAGCTCAGTAAGGTTAATGAGTTTGCAAGCAATGTTTTAGAAAAAATGAAAAATGAAAATGTCGCCCCAACTCCATATAACTTTCAAATATACTTTGAAGCTTCACTGGATGGAGCAAGTTTGGAGTTAAAAAATCAAATATCCAAACTAAGGCAAAATGAAACTATCTTAGATAGCGAAGAACAGCAAATGCATATGGAAAAAGAGATAAAAGAAAGCTTTGCTATGGTAAAAACTATGGTTCAATCCATAGGTACAGTCTATAAAAATGTAAATCTAGCAAGAACCATCATTAAAAAACGAAACGATGAACTAAGCAATACCACAAATCAACCTGCGGCCTCAAGTATAATAGCTACTTTAAATAGTGATATGGGAAAAGTCGATGCACTTTTAGGAAATCAACTTAAAACACTAAAAAATAGCTACGAAAAAGCCGTATCTTCGTTACGTTCAGTAGAAAAAGAAGCTGTATTTGATACAAGATATGAACTTTACAATAAAAAATTTCTTCTAAATGCCATAGAAAAAGAGCTTCAAAATATAAACTCAAACAACTACAATAGTTCACTTATGATACTTAAGATTAAAAATACTCTTCTATCTAAAATAACTAGCAACAAAGATAAAATAGTACTTAACAAAAATATAGCAAGACTTTTACAAAAAACCTCAAAGCGAAGCGATATAGTAGCTCACTTAGGAGATGGGGTTTTTACCATGCTTATGAAGCATACTGACAAAAACTCAGCCCAACTTGCTTGCGAAAGAATAAGTTCACTCATATACTCTGCAAACTTCTTTATAGGAGACAAAGAGATAGAAATGGATTTAGAGATGGTTGCTTGCTCACTAGCCGGAGAAAAAAGTGTAGAGGAAAACATGGCAAATGCTTTAAAAAATCTACCAAATTCTTCTAAAGATACTCAAAAATTTATAATGGTACAAAACTAGATGGTAAGAGAAATCATAACCTACCCAGATAAAAGACTTTGGCAAAAATCAAAAGATGTAGTTGACTTTGATGAAAAGCTACACTCATTACTTGATGATATGTATGAAACTATGATAGCAGGTCAAGGCATAGGTCTAGCTGCCATACAAATCGCCATACCTTTAAATATCCTAGTCATTAACCTTGTGGATGAAGAGAGTGGAAAACAAAACAAAGAAGACCTCATTGAAGTTATAAACCCTAAAATAACAGCCCAAGAGGGAACAACAACCTTTCAAGAAGGATGCCTTAGTGTTCCTGGTTTTTTCGAAGAAATACAAAGATATGAGAGTATCACAGTTACTTACCAAGATAGATTTGGAAAAAGCATAACACAAAATCTAGATGGACTTTTAGGTATAGCTATGCAACATGAAATGGATCACCTAAATGGTCATCTTTTTATAGAAAAACTCTCCTATACAAAACGAAAAAAATTTGAAAAAGAGTACAAAAAAGCCCAAAAAAACAAATGAAAAAACTAAACTGTGGCACTCAGATTGCAAACAAAGCCTACAAAGTTGAGGTTGAATCTGCCTTTATTAGAGCCTTACCAGGCTTTAGTATAGTTGGACTTGCAAATCAATCCATACAAGAGAGCAAAGATAGAATAAAATCTGCACTTAGTAGTATTGGTTTTTCTTTTCCCGCTCAAAAAATAACCATAAATCTTAGCCCATCTGATATCAAAAAAGAGGGAGGCCATTTTGATTTGTCCATAGCCATACTTATAGCTTTGCAAAAAGAAAAATGCAATTTTAGCAATTTTTTTGTTTTTGGAGAGCTTGGACTTGATGGAAGCATTAAAAGCACAAATGGCATATTTGCCTTAATTTTAAATCTCGCAAAAGAGATAAAAAATCTCAAAGTACTTATTCCAAAGTCACAAAGCCAACTCATAGCCTCCATTCCAAATATAAAAGCATATGGAGTAAATAGCCTACAAGAAGCTATAAACTTCTTTAAAGATGAAGAGTTTGCTAAAACTTGCCTTTGCGAAAATGAACAAAGTTTTTTAAAAAATAGTATAAATATCCAAGATAAACAATATTTTATAACCACCAAATATGAACTTGATTTTAAAGAGGTGATAGGTCAAAGCAGAGCAAAAAGAGCAGCTCTCATAGCAGCTGCTGGCATGCACAATATACTACTAGTAGGAAGTCCTGGATGTGGCAAAAGCATGATACTAAAACGTTTACGATACATTCTGCCTCCAATAAGCTTAGGTGAACTTTTAGAAATAACTGCACTTAAAGATGAAGTTGAATTTTCAGCTCTAAGACCATTTAGAAGCCCACATCACACCTCATCAAGAGCTAGTGTATTTGGCGGAGGAAGCAATACTATGAAACCAGGTGAAGTCGCACTTGCTCATCTTGGAATTTTATTTTTTGATGAACTTCCTCATTTTTCAAAACAGATACTTGAAAGCTTAAGAGAGCCCCTTGAAGATAAAAAAGTTCTTATATCAAGAGTTAACACAAAAATAGAATATCCGACAAATTTTTTATTTGCTGCAGCACTAAACCCATGCCCTTGCGGATATATGCTAAGCATTCACCATAACTGCACCTGCAGTGAACTTGACATAAAACGTTACAAATCAAAACTATCAGCACCAATCATGGATAGAATTGATATAAAAGTAAAAATGGATGAAGATAAAAACAGCGAAAACGAATATTGCTCAAAAAATATGCAAAAGGCAGTGTTAAAAGCCTTTAAAATGCAAAAAAATAGAGCTCAAAACAGTTATAATTCAAATCTAAGCGATAAAGATATCAAAAATCACTGCAAACTTAATGCACAATGTGAACTTATTTTAAATAAGGCAATGATACGCTATGGTCTTAGCCAAAGATCCACAAACAAAATACTCAAGATTTCACGCACTATAGCCGACTTGGACGAAAGTAAAGAGATCCAAAAGTCTCATATCCTTGAAGCCATAGGGCTAAGAGGATAAGCAAGAGGATAAACCCCTTGCTATAGGATATAATGAGAACTATAAATTCATAAAGTAACTTTAAAATACAGCTTTACCGCCTAAAGTTACTGAAGTAACTTTAGGACATTTTGCTGGACAGCATTAGCCTGGCTCATAGCATAAGTGCCTGACTGAGCTAAAATATTTTGTTTGTTAAAGTTTGCTGACTCTTTTGCAAAATCTACATCTCGTATCTGAGACTCTGCTTGCTTAACATTTACCTGAGTTACTGATATGTTTCTTATCGTAGACTCTAGTTTTTGCTGAGCAGAACCCAGTTTTGATCTTACATCGCCAATTTCTTGGAGAGCAAAGTCTGTTATGATTACTGCCATTTCTGAGCTTTCACGACTTGTTACATCTATATCAGCTAAAGCATGTCTTCCTGCAGTTCCAGCACCTGTAAGAGTTGCTTTTATCTCATTTCCACCATTTGTCAAACTTGCATCAAAGGCCGCTGTGTTTACTGTAAAAGCATTTTTAGAAGCTATTCTAAATCCATAAGTATTTCCATTTGAATGTTGCACAACACTTACACGTATACTTGCTTCAGCCTTATTTGCTTGTTCATTAAACTCATCTGCTAAAGCAGTTGCTCTTTCTAAGCTTGTTGCTTCTGTGCTTCCAGGAAGTGGTTTAAAGGTCGAGGCTGCAGAAACCACAACAGTTTTTCCATCTATTGTTTGTGTTATTTTAAGTTCAAGCTTTTCGCCGTCAGCATTATCAGAAGCTGGTATAGTTCCAGCACCAGAAACAAATGCAAACTTACCGACATCCATTATCTGTGAGTTTTCAATATTTACCTTTACTGTCTCGCCAGAATATGGGCCTATGTGAAAAGATTTATTTTTATATGAACCATTAAGCAAAGTAAGTCCATTAAAGGAAGTTGAAGCCGCAATGTTTTGAGCCTCTTCCAAAAGTCTACTTACGTCTGATTGTATCATCTTTCTTGTAAGAGTACTTTGTCCATCAGATGCAGACTGAATAGCCTTAGTTCTAACTGTGTTTATAATATTTATATACTCAGCTAATGCACCATCTGCAGTTTGGACAACACCGATACCATCGTTGGCATTCATGATAGACTGTCCTAGACCTAAAGCTTGTGAGTTAAGACTATCAGCAATCGCCATACCAGAAGCATCATCAGCTGCCTTGTTTATACGGAGACCCGAACTTAGCTTTTGAAGAGAGTTATCTATCTCTAAATTTGTCTTTTTTGCTTGAACGTGAGCATTCATAGCACCAATATTAGTGTTAATACGAAATCCCATTTTATATCCTTTTCTTAGGTTTTAAAACAAACCTTTGTAAATTTCTAAAGCATATAAAGCAAGTTCCGTGCCAACTTTTTCTAAGTAGTTATTTAAAGGGGTTAAAAGATTCCCCAAGACAAATCTGCCTGGGGAATAAGTCTTAGTATCTATATCTTAAAGATATTCTAGCTTCGCTAGCGCTATCCACAAAATTCATACCTTGAGCATGTACTTCTTTTTTAGTCATAGGAGTACCTGTTGAACCAAAGAACATATCGCTACCTGTGTAGTCATAGTCTAGGTGAGTAAATCTAAGCTGTCCTGTTAGGTTTTTTCCAAGAAGTGGGAAGTTATAGTAAGCCTCGTAAGCATTACCTCTGGTTGCCAACTTAGAGCCAGCTAAAGTATCTTCTCCATAAGTAAAGCTTCTCCAGTACTTGCTTCCATGATTGTACTCAAAACCAAATCTATCATCGCCCAAGAAACCTGGCACCACAACGCCTACATAATATGATGTACCCATTTTAGAATCAGCAGAACCTAGCATTTCTGATTCTGTTCCATCACCCATACCCATACCTTGCATCATAGCAGCTTTCATTGTTCCATGCTTTCCTTTTGGATCAGTCTTAGAAAAAGCAACAGAAGCAAATACAGTAGTATTATCTAAGAAATCACTTATTCCATCGCCAATTCCATCTACTTGCACGCCCAAAGAACCACCTGTCATATCTCCAACATCTGTCATATTGATAGCGAAACCAGTAGGCCCATTAGCTCCCATCACTGGAGTAAAGTTAGCGCCCATTAAATTTTTAGCCATAAAGTAATTCATTAAAACTTTATATTGACCATCATCATACAAAGATGCGATAACACCGGCTAAATCCATATTTGGCGAATCAACCTTACTGTTTTTACTATAAGGAAGTGCTGTTCCCATTGCTTGTGCAGGAGTTAAAGTGCCCATAAAGCCTGTAAATGTTGGATATTTTGCCTCAACTTTTGAGTTTCCTCTTCCTAGACAGAGTTTAAAGTACTGACCAGAGATTGATGTAAGTCTTTCAATATCAAACTTAAAGCTAGCACCATCAAATTCCATATTTATATTGTGTCCTGTTGGTGAGTTAGCTCTTCTATTGTCTTCTCTGTGGTTTACTAAAAATCCATCTAAAGATGGTCTTCTACCTAAACTCGCACTAAACCAATCACCTTTATATAAAAAGTATGCTTCTCTCAGTTTTATCTTAGCATCGTTTGGAGCATTTGTTCCATACCAATCCATGCCCTGATATGGGTTGTAAGCTCTTGCATTGTTGCTACCAAAACTCTTATAGGCTGAAAGTGAACCTCTAAAAATCAAATCATCTCTTGGCTGAGCTGCCATACCTAAGATAAGTTTGTTTGTCCAAACACCATTGCCAGTTTTACCATTAAACTTCCTTCCTTGAGGTGTTGAAACTTTATAATCAACATGGTCATAAGCTGTTCTAAAATCAATATCAAATTTTACATTATCCATTGAATCATGCTTTTTAACTGCTGTGATTGTTCTTTGCATAACCTCTGCATCTTGCGCACTCTTATCTTGAGCTGCCTTTAAGGCTTGTATTTGAGCTTTTAGCTCGTTGATTTGGGCTTGTAAAGCCGCAGTGTTGTCCGCAAAGCCAAGTGTAGAAATAGCACAGATGGCTAAGGGAATCATAACTTTTTTCATTATTACTCCTTTAGAATGAAAATATTTTAAAATTATACTATTTATTTTATAAAATTAAAATTATTATTTCGTCATAAAAAAATTTATTATAAAATAATATGTTATAATCTTCAAAACAAAAGGTATAAAAATGAAAAAAATCGTAATAGGAATATCTGGAGCTAGCGGAGTGGCTTTGGGAGTAAGAGTATTAAAAGAGCTAAGAAAAGTAAAAGGTACACAAACCCATCTAGTCGTAAGCCAAGGGGCAAAGCTAACACTAAAACATGAATATAAAAAAAATATAAACCATCTAGCCGATGTGGTGTATGACATAAATGACTTAGGAGCATCCATATCTAGTGGTACTTTTAAACACCATGGTATGATAATAGTACCTTGTAGTATGAAAAGTGTAGCATCGATAGCCTCAGGATTATCACTAAATCTACTTTTAAGAGCAGCTGATGTTTGCATAAAAGAAAAACGAAAACTTGTCATTGTTCCACGCGAAAGCCCTCTTAGCCCTATTCACTTAGAAAATCTAACTAAACTCTCACGAGTAGATGGAGTTAGTATTATACCGCCCATGGTAAGCTATTATAACAACTTAAAAACTATAAAACAGATGGAAAAACACATAGTTGGTAAAATCTTAGATGTTTTTGATATAGAAATGAAAGGCTTTAGTAGATGGAGGAGCTAAAAGTCAAAAAAAAAGGCATATACATAAGTGCAAAAGTTGTATATGTGCAAGATGATATTTTGATACTTGTATATGGCGGAGATAAACCACATATTGGCTCTTGCCTTTTAGCTAACCAAAGAGAGCTTAAAAGTATTTGCTTTAAACACCACAAAGATGATATCTTGTTAGGCATTATGGCAAATAAGCTTAAAAAACACACTAGTAAAAATATCTGCTTAACTGGAGGAGTTCACATAGATGGCATAACAAAAAAACAGATACAAGTTGTTTTAAAGCTAGGGGAAAAACTGGCTAAGAAGATAGTTAAGTCTCATTTTCCAAAAAATATCTAACAATTTCCTTATAATTATCTTGAAATAAAAGGCAAGTGTCTTTTAAAAAACCTTTTTGACTTTTATACTCTTTTAAGCCTCTATAGTAAAATGCCTTATTTTCATCCTCTATGATAAAAGGGATTATATCATACCTTAAACACTCTTTAAATATAATTAGCCTGCCAACTCTTCCATTTCCATCTTCAAACGGATGTATGGCTTCAAACTTATAGTGAAAATCCACTATATCATCAAAGCTTTTTTTGGTAATACCACCATAACTAAACAACAATTCATCTAGATTTTTTTTCACTTCTTTTGGCGAAGTTGTTAAAGTAAAATCTCCTATATAGTTTGGACTCTTCTTAAAATCTCCAATAACTTCATCATTTGTTTTATCTTTTAATATTTTATGTAAAGTTTTTAAAAACTCCAAGCTTAACTCTTTTTGTATATTATCTAAAATAAAATCAAATGCCTCAAAATGATTTACAATTTCATAAATATCATTTATCTTAACACTAGCTTTACCCTCAGATACGAACTGTGATTTGTCAAATATTTGTTTAGTTTGATTGTGAGTTAGGCTATTGCCCTCTATATGGTTTGAATTGTAAGCAAACTTTATCTGCGTGAGATGATATATACCATTTTTGATATTTCTTTGCTTTTCAAACAGCAATCTTTTTACTAAAGTATCCATTTATATCTCTTTATAAATCTATTTCAATCCCTACAGGACAGTGATCAGAACCAAGTACATCGCTTAAGATAAAAGCATCTTTTAGTTTAGGTTTTAACTCTTCACTTATGAAAAAATAATCTATCCTCCAGCCTGTGTTATTGGCCCTTGCATTTGAGCGGTAAGACCACCACGAATATGCTCCATCTACTCCACCATTTATAGCCCTAAAAGTATCGATATATCCGTGGGCTAAAAGCTTATCTATCCACTCACGCTCAATGGGTAAAAAGCCTGAAGTTTTTGAGTTTGCCTTTGGGTGCCTTAGGTCTATTTCTTTATGGGCTGTGTTTACATCGCCACATATAATGATGTCTTTACCCTTAGCTCTTAGATCTTGACAATGTTCTAAAAACTTATCATAAAACTTCATCTTATACTCAAGCCTCTCATCGCTTTGTTGCCCGTTTGGAAAATAGACATTGAAAAGCACAACATCTTTAAAGTGATGTTCTAAAATTCGTCCCTCATTTGGGTCTATATGCAAAGCAGTATCTACCTTATCAAACTCCACTTGTGATATGGTAGCAACTCCAGAGTAGCCTTTTTTCTCAGCCGAATTTGCATGTAAACTTTTAAACTCTCCTAAGCACTCAGTGGGTATTTGCTCCTTTTGTGCCTTAGTCTCTTGAATGCAAAGTATGTCTGCATTTAAGCTCTTGGTATCAAACATGTCTTTATTGCAAACCGCTCTTATACCATTTACATTCCATGAAATTATTCTCATTTTTCTTCCTTATTTTGACTGATTTGTTTTGGCATATCTTCGATATATATACTTTGGCTTGGGAATGCAAAGCTAAGCCCTAATCCCTCAACTATATCCATAATCTTATACATAACATCCTCTTTGGTAGCTATCCACTCTTGCCACACAGGCGACTTGGAAAAACAATACACTATAATATCCATAGAAGATGCGGAAAATTCATTGAAATGCACCATCAATGTTCTTTTGTAGCCCTTTAAATCATGCATACATACCACCTGTTGACGATAAGATAATTTTTTATCTTTCTTGCTTAAGCTTTTATCTTCTGGGTCAGCTATATCGGGATGCGCTAAAAGCATAGCTCTTATCTGCTCTACACATTGCTCCAATTTTTCTCTTGGAGTATCATAGGTAAGTCCTATGCTCATTTTTATCCTTCGCCCCACTCTTCTTCTGCTCCAGTTTCTTATGGGCTCATTTGCTAGTTTTATATTTGGTACAAAAAGCAAAGCATTGTCAAAGGTTCTTATGGTTGTGTGTCTAAGCCCCACTTCTACAACTATACCGTTTGTGTCGCCACACTCTATCCAATCTCCTTGTGCAAAAGAGTTATCAATCAAAAGCAATATGGAAGAGAAAAAGTTTGCCAATATATCTTTAGAAGCCCAAGCAACTGCTAAACCACCGATACCAAGAGAAGCGATAATTGCCGAAACATCCACGCCTATGGTGCTCAATATCAACAAAAATGCTATTATAGCAACAACAAAATACAATATCTTAAGTATAAGATTTACAACATCTTTTCTAAAACTTAACTCATCGCTTGAGAAGCTATTTAAAAAGGCTATTGAATATCCATATAAAATGCCATTTATAAGCCAAGCTATACAAGCTATATATGCTACATTGAAAGCTATATTTACATTAGGACTAAGCCCATAAGGATGAAAGGCAATATTGGCACAAACTTTTAAAGAAAAGATAAACAAAAGACTTAAAAATGGTCTATTTGTAGAGCATATAATAGCTTTTTTGGTCTCTTCATTATAGTGCATTTTCTTAGATGGCAATATAAATATAGTAAACTTTCTTCTTCTTAGTATTTTTGATATAAACCAAAATATACCAAATACCAAAATACAAATAAATACCTTTCCAACACTAACAAAAGAGCCTACAAAATATGAATCTATATAGCTAATAATATAATCAATATCTAATTTAGAAAAAAAGTAATTTGATTGAATTTGGTCTAAATTTTTATTTAGATATGACAAAACATCTATATATGTATCTAGGGTTGCCCTAAAATTTAACTCATCTTTTTCTAGCTCTGAAAATAGATAATCATTTTTTACACCAGAGTTTTTAATGGTTTTTGTTCTATTGACTGCTTTTAGTGCAAAAAGAGCTTCACCTATAACACCTTGAAGCTCTTGTTTTACTATAGACTTTTTAGAAACTTTTTTTAGCTTTTCAAGTGAACTATAAAAAATATTTGTAGTATATAGCATATCTAAAGCTATTTTATCCCTCATGAAAGCATTTTTAAAACCTGCCTTTTCATTGGCAGATATTTTGCTTTTTAGCTTCTTAACCTTATTTGTTATTTTTTTTACATCCACATTTGTATTTATTATCAAAGATGGTATTTTTATCATAAGATCAGATTTCTTCTTCTTAGCTGTGTCTAGCTCAAGTTTATTATTTACAGTAGCATTTGCATCATTGTTTTTTATAACCAATAGTTGAGAGTTAATCTGTTTAATCTCAGAAAAAATACCATCTAATGCTGTATTTGCAAAAGCAAAACTAGACAATAAAATAACAAATATAATCTTTTTCAAATCTACACCTTTTTTATAAACATTATAACATAATTGAAGTTAACCAAAATTAGACCAATAAAATCGCACGATTTAACGTGCGATTTTATTTTACATAAAAAAACGAGTCTGCTCTAGGCTTTGTTTGATTATCTCCATAAGGGATTCATTAAAAAATATGGATACTAGACTAGTAAAAAGTATCACTATAAGTAAAGAATTAAGTATAAAAGTTGAATTTTTAGTATATATAAGGCCATTGTTTGTACCTACATCTTTTAAGAACATAAAAACAATAACCTTTAAATAATACCATAAAGCAATAGCAGAATTGATAGCCATAATAACAGCCAAGGTGATATATCCGCCACTGATAGCTGAGCTCATCAAAAACAGTTTTCCCCAAAATAGAGAAAATGGAGGTATACCAGCAAGGCTTACCATAAAAATTCCCATAGATAAAGCCAAAAAAGGTGAAGTTTTTATAAGTCCAGAAAACTTTACATACCCATCATCATGTTTCCATAAAGGTTGTTTTGTTTTACTAATCCAAAGAACTAAAAATGCGCCTAAGTTTGCCACACTAAACATAATCCAATATACAAAAAAAGCTGTGTTTGATTGTTCAGAGCCTATCAAAATAGCACTTAGCAAAAATCCCGCATGAGATATGGAACTAAAACCTAGCATTCTTTTGATATCCTCTTGAGTAAGTGCTGCTATGTTTGCCAAAGTCATAGTGACAATGGCAACCATATAAAGCATATTATCTATCCAAACTATTCCCACATTACTTAAAGATTCAAAAAGCCTCATAATCACTATAAAAGAGGCAACTTTTGGAACTATTGACATATAGCCAGCCATCTGAGCAGATGAACCCTCATATATATCAGGTGTCCATGTATGAAATGGCACTAAAGATAGCTTAAAACCAAGAGATGCAAGTAAAAATATACATCCTCCAACCACCACATAAGCAGGCTCTAGATTTCTTGAAAATATATTTTCTACTATTACCGAAATCTCAACACTGCCACTAACAGCATAAAATAAAAATGCCCCAAAAGCATACAGTCCTGAAGCTAGAGCTCCCATTGCAAAATACTTTAAAGCAGCCTCTATAGACTTTAGTCTGTTGTGTAAGGCTATAAGAGCATAAAGGGCTAAAGAGCCGGTCTCAAGACCAACAAAGATAACTATGAGATTTTCACTCAAACACATCTGCATAAACCCAGCACTCATAAGTAGATACATAGGGTAAAATTCAGGAGCATTTGTATCGTGAAAACTCATCTTTGAAAATGAAAATAACAAAAACACAGCCGAGATAACTAAGATTATCATACTAGAAAATTTTGCTACACCATCTATAAGTATAGTATCAAAAAAGCCCCTATTTCCACCAGTATAATTTACCACGCTATAAAAACTCAAAGCAAAAAAGATAAGTGAAATAACGATAAAAAACTCTTTTTTTAAATTTTTAACAAGCAAATCTAAAACTATAAGTATAAGTGAGCCAAGCACCAATATACCAACCGGCAACAAGGACATGAGGTTTAATTCTTCTAAATCAATAATCATTTTTTTAACTCCCCTACCATATTTTGCCTAAGCAGATATTGTTTATTTTCCTTGTTTAAAATTTTTACATACATAAGATATACGTTGTTTTTAACACTAGCATCAATTGGCTTTAAAACAGGCTTTGGATAAACCCCTAAAACAATAGTTAAAAGCACCAAAGGGATTAATGCTAAAAGCTCCCTTGGGTTTAAATCTTTTAAGATTCTATTTTCTTCTTTATCTACTACACCAAAAAATGAGTTTCTATAAAGATTTAACATATAAATTGCACCTAGTATGATACCTGTTCCGCCAAAAAGTGCCATAATAGCACTTGTCTTAAAAAACCCAAGAAGTGATAAAAACTCACCGACAAAACCTATGGTCAAAGGAAGCCCTATTGAACCCATAAGCATGATAGCATATATTAAAGCATAGCGAGGCATAATATGAGCAAGTCCGCCAAATTCTTCTATTATCTTAGTATGTCGTCTCTCATATATAACGCCAACTAACATAAACAAACCTCCACTAACAATTCCGTGTGAAAGCATCAAAAATATCGAACCTGTAATCCCCTCTGCATTTAATGCAAAAATACCAAGTATTATAACCCCCATGTGTGATATAGAGCTATAAGCAATAACTTGTTTCATATCCTTTTGCGCAAAGGCTATCATGGCAGTATAGATTATCATAACTATAGCTAACACAGCTATTGGTTTAGCAAAATATACACTAGCATCAGGAAAAAGAGGTAGTGAAAATCGAACAAAACCATAAGTACCCATTTTTAAAAGCACCGCAGCAAGTATTACAGAACCTATAGTAGGAGCTTGACCGTGGGCATATGGAAGCCAAGTATGGAATGGAAACATAGGCACTTTTATGGCGAAACCAAGAAAAAAGCCCACAAAAAGCCAAAGTTGTATATTTATAGGAAGTTGCAAAGAATACCACTCTATCAATGAGAAACTCCATACTCCATTTGCCCTATAGAAAAAATACCCAAATGCAAGTATGGCAACCAACATGAATACTGAGCCAAAAAAGGTGTATAAAAAGAATTTTACAGCAGCGTAAATCCTCCTACCACTTCCCCAAGAACCTATAATATAAAGCATTGGAAGCAAAGATAACTCCCAAAAAATATAAAACAATATTACATCCATACTTAAAAACACACCAACCATAGTGGTTTCTAAAAATAGTATAGCTATAACAAGATGTTTAACTCTGTCGGTTATACTAAGCCCCACAAGAGCGATGAATGTCATAAAGGTACTTAGCAATACTAAAAACAAACTTATACCATCTGCACTTAAGTGGTAGCTTATACCATAACTAGGGATAACCGGTATAAATTCTGTGGCAAAAAATTCTCCATCTGCTGAAGCATATCCATACCATAAAAATAAAGAAATTATAAACTCAACAAAGGTTGCAACTAAGGCATAAGTTTTTGCGTTTTGATTTGGTATCAAAAAACCTAACAATCCAGCTAAGGCAGGAAATAAAACTATAAGTGACAAAATACTCACCTAATGCCTCCTTGTAAAGTTAAATATGCCATAAAAAGCAATACAGCAAGCCCAACTATCATCCATCTTAGCATAATCGATAAATTTCCCTTTTGAAATAAAGCATTTGTATCCTTTGAAAATATGCTTAGTATACTAGCTACAAGATCCACACTAGCATCAACAACTCTTTTATCTATTTCCCAAGCTAGATTTGATAAGTTTTTATATGGCTTTATAAGAGCTTGCTCATACAATCTTGGTATAAAGTATTGGTTAGTTAATATTTTATATATACAAAGCTTTTGAAGATTTTGACTAAAACCCCCTCTTTTACCATACATATAAAGAGCATAAAAGATACCACTTAAAGCCACCAAGCTCGTACCGCCTATAAGCAGGTATTCGCTTAAGTGGGATAGATGGATATCATATTTTGGCAACAATTTTGTACTAAAAGTTTCAAAAAAATGTTCAAAAAAACCAGCTACAACTGAAAGTATACCCAAAGGAAGCATGGCAAAAAGAACAAAATTATGGGCTTCATGGGGGTGGATACCAAATTTTTCATATCTTTTTTCTCCAAAAAAGACTAGCATAATAAGCCTAAAGCTATAAAAAGCAGTCATACCTGCACCCACTAAAAGTGCAAACCATAAAACATAAGCATGCTCATTAAAAGCAACTTCAAGTATTTTATCTTTACTAAAAAATCCCGCAAAAGGATATATGCCACTTAGTGCCACGGAAGCCAATATCATCAAAATAGCAGTATATTTCATACTTTTATATAATCCGCCCATTTTTCTAATATCAAGCTCATCTTTCATAGCGTGCATAACATTTCCAGCTCCTAAAAACAGTAAAGACTTAAAGAAAGCGTGAGTTGCTAAGTGAAAAAGTGCTACCCAATAAGCCCCAAGCCCTGCTGCTACAAACATATAGCCAAGTTGGGAAAGAGTTGAGTAGGCAATAATGCGTTTTAAGTCATTGTTCACTAGTGCCATAGAAGCTGCAAAAACTGCCACAAAAGCTCCCAATGAAGCTATAAAAAATCCAACTTCAGGAATCTGAGAAAATATAGCAAAACAACGTATCACCAAATACACCCCAGCTGTTACCATTGTTGCAGCGTGGATTAGAGCTGAAACAGGAGTTGGACCTTCCATAGCGTCAGCTAGCCAAGTGTGAAATGGAAACTGTGCCGATTTTCCCATAGCTCCAATAAATAAAAATGCCCCTATAGCTAAAAGCAAATCTCCCTCAAGACTGTGAGAAAGATCAAAAACTGCCTTATATTGCAAACTTCCAACTGCCCAATAAATAAAAAATAACCCCATAAGCATGCCCAAATCAGCTATTCTGTTCATGATAAAAGCTTCATTTGCAGCCCAAGATGCACTTTTTTTATGATACCAAAATCCTATAAGCATCCAAGAGCATAAACCTACGCCCTCCCAACCTACAAAAAGTCCTACAAAATTGTCACTCATAACAAGTATAAGCATAGAAAAAACAAAGGCTGACAGATAAGAAAAGTATCTATTGTACCCTTTATCATGCTCCATATACCCCATAGAATAAACATGCACAGCAGTGGATACTACAGTAACTACAACCATCATAGTAGCTGAAACCTCATCAATATTTGCACCAAATGGTATCTTAAGGTTGCCCGTGTGTATCCAATCGAGTAAAACTAAATTTATGCTACCATTTGAAAGTACGTGAGAAAACAACACAAGCGAACTTATCATACTTACACCAAGCAGGGCTGATGTGACAAGTCCTGTTAGGACATTTTTTCTTCTCATACTAAATAGCGAGGCAAAAAGTGAACCAGCCAAAGGTGAAAAAAGTGCTAAATATATATAAACTTCCATCATTTAGCCCCCATAATATGCAAACTATCCAAATCTATACTACCTGTTCTTTTATACCAAAGCACTAAAAGTGAAACCCCAACAGCCACCTCACTAGCGGCAATAGCGATGATAAAAAGGGCAAACATTTGTCCGCCTAAATGTTCATAATACTTTGAAACCGCAACAAAACCAACATTAACAGCGTTTAGCATAATCTCTGTGGCAAAAAATAACATGATAAGATTTTTTCTACGCAAAACCCCAACAATACCCAAGGCAAACATAAGACCAGCGACCACTAAATAATATGTCAAACTCATCTAAGTTTCTCCTTTACAATAAACCCATCATCATTTAAGCTCTCGCTCACATCCATCTTTTTACTAACTAACACAATAGCAGCTATCATGGCCACCAAAAGCATAACAGCAGCCAGCTCAAAAGGTAGTAAGTAGTGGGTAAAAAGCACCATGCCTACAGCCTTTGAATTTGAGGGATAATTTCTCATAAGGTCAGTTCCAAAAGTATTTACAAATACCATATCGCTAGCATCTTGCGAATATATAGGTGCGATGAGAATAAAAACTATCAATACAGCTGACAATACAGAAAGGGTATAAATAAGCCTTTGACTTTTTATGTTTTCTTTTACATCTTCGGTGCTATTAAAAAACATCATAGTAAATGCATACAGTGCCATCACAGCACCCGTATAAACTAGCATCTGAACTACCCCCAAAAACTCAGCATCAAGTAAAAAGAAAAATCCAGATATAAATATCATCCCTCCAGCTAAACTACTCATTGAATGCAAGATATTTTTACTAAAAACCGTTATACCAAACATACCAAGAGTAAGAATACTAAAAAAGATAAAGGCTATTATCTCATACATCTTGCTCCTCCTTTTCAACCTTATACGCTAATGGGGTTGATTTTACATTATCACTTGCATGCTTACTAAGTGCTCCAAAACCTTCAAACTCCACTTGTTTTTTTGCCTTAAACTCATCTATCGGTGTTAAAAAATCCTCTTTTTTTCCAAACTGAGCCCTTTGTTCGCTTGAATTTTCATACTCTGCTCCATGTACTATGGCAAGTTCCGGACAAACCTCAGCACAGAAACCACAATATATGCACCTGCCAAAATTTATAGTATATTCGCTAACTTTTTTGCGTCCATCTACTCCCTTTTTTGTATCCATTTTGATGCAATTTGCTATACAAATCTTTTCACAAAGTCCACAACCTATACATCTTTCATTTCCGCTTTCCACAAGACGCAAAAGCTTATGTATGGCTCTGTATCTTGGAGGAATGGCAAGTTTTTCCATAGGATACTGAACTGTATGTATGTCAAATTTGAAAAACTCCCTTATAACTATCCAAAGACCAACAAAAAGTTCAAACCCAAATGTTCTTTTTAAAAATCTCTTAAATTTATCTTTATTGTTTGTTGGAATTTGCTCTTCATCTATATAAATATAGCTAATATTTCTATTCTTTAAGTCCATATCTACTCCTTACACCAATACAAAACCAGTTATAAGTATATTTAGCACTGCTAAAGGCGCTAACACTTTCCAACAAAGCCACATAAGCTGGTCTGGCCTTACATGGGGCCAAGCAGCCCTAACCCACATAAAGAAAAATATCAAAAACATTATCTTAATTATTATCATAAGTCCACCAGGTATGAACCAAAGTGGAGTATAGCCTCCCAAAAATACTATACTTATCAAAAACGAAGCAGTGATGAGATTTGCATACTCGCCTATGAAAAACATTCCCCATCTCATACCCGAATACTCTGTTGCATAGCCTGAGACTATCTCGGTTTCATGCTCTATTAAGTCAAATGGAGTTCTATTTGTCTCAGCAAAGGCCGCTATAGTAAAAAGCACAAATGCCAAAGGCTGTTTCCATATAAACCAATCACTAAAACCCTCGTTTTGAAAATCATTTATATCAAGTAAAGATAGTGAGCCCACCATCATAAGGGGAGCCATAAGACTAAGCCCCGCAACAACTTCATAAGACATAAACTGCACTACAACCCTAGCTCCACCAAGCAATGCCCATTTATTATTACTACTCATACCTCCTAAAAGTGGCGCATAAACACAAGCTGAAGTAGCGGCCATAACAAAAAGTATACCTACATTTATATCCGCTACTATAGGGTGTACGATATAATCAGTAAAAGGTATCCTAAACTGTGGAAAAATCGGCACAGCTGAGAGGGCTACAAAAGCTCCTGTTGCTGCTATTAAAGGGGCTATTTTAAATACACTCTGTACAGAATTTTGCGGTATGATATCTTCTTTTGTAAAAAGCTTTATCATGTCAGCTGCGATTTGCAAAATCCCGTGAGGTCCTACCATCATAGGGCCAAGACGTCGCTGAAAAAATGCAAGCACTTTTCTTTCTATATATGTAGTAAATCCAGCAAGAGCTGCAAATAAAGCCACGACAACTACTGCTTTTATGACAGTTTCAACTATAAAGGCAATCTCGCTCATACTACCTCCTCTATGGCTAAATTTACATACCTATCTTTGCCAAACAAAGCACTAACATCAACTTTTGTATCAAATGTTGGTAAAAATGGAACCAACCCTTTAAGCCAAGCCTCTTTTTTGACCTTTAGTGCTATCTTATCTTCGCCCTTAACTATGCTAACCATTGCCCCATCATTTAGCCCCTTTGCTTCCAAATACTCTTCACTCACATACAGACAAGCCGTAGTTTGGAGCTGATGGGCTTTGTTTGTAAAAGGGCTAAATTGATTTATCGGCTCAGCCCTATAAACAAGGTTTTCTTTATCTATTTCCAAAACTTCTGGACCTACGTTAAACTCTTCTGTTTCACTCTTACTATCTTTTAGCAAATACCCTCTATGTTCTACTCCACCATTGTCATAGTGATTTGGTAAACTATCAAACTCTTTTTGCTCATACCCACCACTAGATGGAAGCTCTTTTGTAAAATCAATAGTATATTTTTTACCCAATCCTAAAGCACAGGCAATGTCATTTAAGCAATATCCTTTAAAATCCAAAGCCACATTTGTAGGAACAACTCTTTTGTTCATATTTGTAAATGTTCCCTCTTGCTGATTTAGGGCAGGTGCATCAAGGTCTCCGTTGCCAAGAGCAGAGAAGGTTAAATCTCCTTTTACATTATATCCAAAACTAAACTCACAAGTTTTCTCATCTAGCTCACATATTTTGCTAACCCCTAAGGTGTTAGTGTTAGTTGGTATTATCATCACAGAAAATGGAGTATGTTTTTGAACAAGTCCTAAAAGACTAGCTATCTTTTTAGAGTTTTTATGAACATACAAGTCTTCTCCCACGATAAGGCAAAACTTATCTTTTTTAGTAAGCATTGTTTCTAACTCTTCGCCAAAATCATCCACCCCCATCATCTCATAAAGTTTACTACTCTCGTATTCTTTAGTTTGCTTAACTTTTTTACTAACAAGTTTTTCAACTTCCCTCTCTTCGCCACTCTCCTCATCTACTATCTTTTCGATAACTTTTTCTTTAACGCTAACATCAACCTCTTTGGATTTTATCACTTTTAAATCATCTAAAATCTTTTGCATATTTAAATCTAAATCTTTACCAAATCTAGCCAAAAGCAAGTAAAGCACGCACTCTTCACTTCCCGCATTTAAAGCGATATGCTTAAAGTTTTTACTATATCCATCTACTATCTTGTCTCCAAGAGTATGAAAATAAAGTCCCGAACCTTTATTCATGGTCAAAGCATTGTTTAATGCATATGAAGCATTTGGACTATCGCTACGCAAAAAACTCCCTAGACTAATCAAAAAATTACTCTGCCTTATGTCATCTATGGATGAAGTATAAAGCTTTACTCCACTCGTTTTTGAAAACTCATTTAAAAAATCTTGATAAGCTCTTGCTTCTTCGTTTACGAGTCTTAGTCCAAATTTTTCTTTCATTCTTTGCAGTATCAAAGCCTCTTCATTTGTTATAAAACTAGTAAATTCTATCTGCTTAACTTCTCCACTTTTAAAGGCTTTTACTATCTTTTTAAAGGCTTTTTCATCTCGTCCATCTACTTCATTTTCAAAATCATATCCAAACCTAGCAGCCCCATTTAGTGGTGCAAAATTATGCTCACTTGAAACCCTATATATCTTTTCTTTACTATCTTGTATACTAGTTTGCTTAACATCATAGTACATCAACGAACAGTCGCTACTGTGAGGATTTGAAGCAGGTATTTTTCTAAGCTCCCACGCATTTGCCTTATACTGAAAATCACTACTTACCAAAGCACCTACAGGACAAACCGCAGCACACTCACCACACTCTCCACAGTCATCTTCACTAACTCTTCCTATGATAGACTTTTGTAGTTTATTCCAAGTTGCATAACTATCCTTTGGCATTTTCTCTTTCCAAGATTTATCCAAAGCATCTCCGCCACGCTTAACTGTGGTTAGATTTGCATCGCCTATCATATCCTTACAGGTCGTGATACATCTTTCACAAACTATACAAAGGGATGGGTCGTAGTGGATTAAACCCCAATCTTGAGTTGGTCTATGGGTATCTCTTATGCAGTAATTTTGAGTATCAACTCCCATCTGCAAAGTATAATCTTGAAGCTCACACTCTCCACTTTGGTCACAAACTCCGCACTCTAAAGGATGATTTATGTCATAAACTTGCATGATGGCTTTTCGTTCAGCATCTATCTCTTCACTTTTAGTAGTAACCTCCATACCATCTTTTGCTTTTGCATTACAAGAATATGCTCTTTTTCCATCGATTTCCACCAAACAAAGCCTACAGGCTAAAGTAGGCGAACATCCATTTAGATAGCAAAGTGCTGGTATAAAGATACCATTTCTTCTTGCTATATTTAAAACATACTCACCCTCTTTTGCCTTACAGGTTTTTCCATCTATGCTTATACTAATATCACTCATTTGCAATCCTAGTTATCCTTGACACCTCATAAGCATAGGTATCTTTATGTCCATCTACTTCCAAAAAACCTGTTGTGCCTTTTAGGCTTTTATCTAAAACAAACTCCCTTTGTATCTGCTTGTCTTTTAATTTAACCGATACCTTATCTCCATTTTGTATCTTATTTGCTAAGGCAAATTGTTTTGAGCCAAAAAGCTTATCTTTTCCATCCACAAAACACACAACAGCCCCATCATAACTTAAAAGTTCTGAGATTTCATCAGCTAAGCTTAGTTTGACCTCTTTTGCACTAGTATCTGCTAGATTATATACTATCTCAAACTCACAATAATAAGCAATCATAGAAAGAATTTTAGCTATATTTTCCGCCCTTGGGTGAAACTCTAAATCTTGGCAAATATATAAAGTTGTTTTTTTACCCTTTACTTGCAAAGATAGCTCTTCAAACTCTTCTTCGCCGATACTACATTCAGCACTCAAATACCCCACATCAAGTTCATCTAAAAAATCCTCAAGCCCCTCATCACTTTTTATAAAACAATAGTTTAAAAGAAGTGCTAAAACCCCCTCCTCACTGCCAACTTCATACTTTGAAAAGCCATCGTCAGCTAAAGGGCTAAGATGGTAAAAATTCTCTACATCAAGAGGGTGTCTTTTTAAGTTTCCAACGACAATCAATTTATCAGTAGATGGACATATGGTTGATGAACCTAAACTAAGTTCTTTTAAATATTTTGACAAATTCATACTACACCTTCCTTTTTACCACTATGGTCCAATCAACTTCATTGAACTTAACAGAGTTCAACAGCTCATGACCAGCCTCATGCACCACATCTGCACTTTTTTGCACAGGGCTAAAGTCGCCAATCTCAAACATAAATATACTAACCTCATCTATCTTAGTTTCTCTTATAATCTCTAGCATTTTGTCATAAAAATCATCTTTTAAATGTCTTAAATCGTATCGTTGCATTATCTATCTATCTCCCCTAGTATGATGTTTGAGTTGCCAAGTATGGTTATCACATCTGCTAAATATGCTCCTTCCATCCACTCTTGAAAAAATCCGCAGTGAAAAAAGCTAGGTGCTCTTACTTTAAGCCTATAAGGATAAGACTCGCCTTGGCTATTTATGTAAAAACCAAGTTCGCCTTTTGGGCTCTCCACTGCACTGTAAACCTCTCCAACAGGAGGTTTCATACCTTGCGTAACAAGTACAAAATGTTGCATTAAAGAGTAGTTTTGTGTCATAATCTGCTCTTTTGGAGCTGAGATGTATCTTGGAGCGTGAGCAATAATTTCAGGACTAGTACTGCGATATAAAGGGATAAGTTGTTTTAAAATCTTTACACACTCTCTCATCTCAGCCATATATAGCTTATATCTTGCATAACTGTCTCCATTTTTAGCCACTGGCACATTAAACTCTATCTCATCATAAAGCTCATAAGGCTCTTCTTTTCGTATATCCCACTCTACACCACTTCCCCTTAAAACCACACCAGTAGCACCCCAACTCATAGCTTGCTCGGCTGTTATAGTGCCCACATCTTCTAGTCTCATTCTCCATATGCGGTTTTTCGTTAAAAGCCCTTCATAATCGTCTATATCACTTGGAAATTTATCTAAAAAAGCATCCATTTTTTCAAGCCAACCATCGGGCAAATCAAGAGGAACTCCGCCTATACGTATAGAAGAGTGGGTAAGCCTAGCTCCACAATACTCCTCTATCAAATCAAGCACATACTCCCTTTCCCTAAATGTATATAAAAAGATAGTCATAGCACCCACATCAAGAGCGTGACAGGCTAACCAAAGCAAGTGAGAACTTATGCGGTTTAGCTCTAAAAGTATCATGCGTATAACACTAGCTCGTCTTGGAACTTTAACATCTATTAGTTTTTCAACCGCTAAACAAAAGGCATGATTGTTTGAAGACGCTGCTATATAATCCATCCTATCTGTTGTGGGTATAAACTCATTATAAATCATATTTTCAGCCATCTTTTCCATGCCTCTATGCATATAGCCCACATGAGGGTCAGCCTTTACAACCCTCTCTCCATCTAGTGTAAGTATAAGTCTTAGCTGTCCATGGGATGATGGATGTTGAGGTCCTAGATTTATAATCATCTGATTGTCGTCTCGTTCAAAGTTAATATTTTCAAAAAATGGCTCTAGTCTATTTGGCACTTGACGCATTATCTTCTCCCCTCTATCAAAGTAGAGTCATCTTTATTTATTTTTTTGACTATAGCTATGCCACCCTCTTCTTGGTATTCTTGAGTAGTTTTTTCCTTACTTGCTGGCATCATATATGGCACTTCATGATGCAATCTTGCAAAATTTTTGGTATCATTTTCATCAACCCTTGCGCTATCTCTTTGCTCTTCGCCAATCACTTCACGATACTCTTTGCCAAAAATCTTATCTACCTCATACCATCTAGCCTCTTCATCTCCATGTAAAGGGTAGGTTTTCAACAAAGGATACCCATGCCAATCATCAGGTAAAAGTATACGTCTTAAATTTGGATGTCCATCAAAGATTATGCCAAACATATCGTAAGCTTCTCTTTCTGCCCAATTTGCACTTTTGTAAACACCATCTACGCTTTTTAGCTTCTCACCTTGTTTTAAAAAACATTTTATCCTAGCTCTACAATGATGTTTTATAGATAAAAACTGATAAAAAACTTCAAAGCCACCCTTTGTATCCACAAAATCCACAGCACTCATATCACTTAGATTTTCATATCCTAACTCCTTCATGAGAGAAACCGCCTTAAAGATGTCATCTTTTTTAACCCAAAGTACAAGCTGATTTAACTCCACATAGCTATCTTGCAAACTCAAAGCTTTTTTAAACGCCTCTTCATGACTTAAAAAAATACTATCTTGTTCGACATTTGACCTCTCGATACAGGGTGAGACATAAAATCTATCACTGTGATATGCTTTTTTTTGAGCATTTTTTTTATCTTCATATCTTCTCATCACACTAGCCTTTTTGGAGCTTTTTTTCTAGCACTTGTCTCTCTTCGTATCTTTTTTTGAAGCAACATCAAAGCATACTGAAGTGTCTCGGGCCTAGGGGCACAACCGGGCAAATAGATATCAACAGGTATTATTCTATCGACCCCTTGAACTGTAGCATAAGTGTTAAACATTCCACCCGTGTTTGCACAGCTTCCCATGCTTATGACCCACTTTGGCTCCGCCATCTGGTCATAAAGTCTTCTAGTAAACTCAGCGTGTTTTTTAGTTAGAGTTCCAGCTATTATCATAACTTCAGCTTGTCTAGGACTTGCTCTAAAGATAGTACCAAATCTATCAAAATCATATCTACTAGCCCCTGTTGCCATCATCTCGATAGCACAACAGGCAAGTCCATAACTTAAAGCCCACAAAGAGTTACTTCGCCCCCATCCAACCAACTTATCAACCGTAGTTAGTGCCACTGGCAAACCGCCACTTTGAGTGTAATTTATCTCATGATTTGCCATTCTAACGCCCCTTTTTTCCAAGCATAAACAAAACCTATAGCTAAAAGTGCCACAAAAAGTAACATTTCTACAAAACCAAACATACCTAACTGTTTAAAATTGATAGCCCACGGGAACATAAAAACAAATTCAACACCAAAAAGTATAGAAAGTAAAGAGAAAATATAAAAATGTGCAGAAATGCCATTTGGCTGTTTTATAGGTCTAGGACCGCATTCGTAGATGGTAAGTTTTAATTTTTCAGTATTTGTCCTAGCTAGTCTTCCGCCAACAAAACGAGCCAATTCAACCACCACATAAAACATGCCAAAAGCAAATACAAGCATGAAAAATGCACCAAAATAAGGATGTGAAACGTCCATATGTTTTAACACAACTTATCCTTTTTTTTCTTCAAATATCTTAATCAAAAAAATCTATTACTGATAATATTACTAAAAAATTAATTTAAAAAAGCTTTGAGATAAGCAAATAAGAATTTTTTGTTGTTTGTATAGACAATTATTTTGTTAAAAATAAATCAAAACTTTAAAACTTATTTTAACTTAAGCAACTAAGGAGTATAATCAAAAATAATGTTCTGTTGAAAAAAAAAAAAACGATTTTCAAGGAGGAAGTCATGTCATTTTACACTAAAGGCGTACAACAAATATTACTCGTATTTTCGGTGCTTTGTATAGCCACTCTTGGTTATGTTTTTTTTGAAATGAAAAGCGCATCTTACCACTTAAATGAAGTTGCAAACAATCAACTGTATTCATACAAATTAGCTGATGAACTTAGGCAAAGCTCAGATGATTTAACTAGACTAGGCAGAACATATGTTGTAACAGGAGATAAAAGCTATGAAGACCAATACATGTCCATCCTTGACATTAGAAATGGTAAAAAATCAAGACCTAAAGCCTATCATAGAGTCTACTGGGACTTTGTGGCAGGAGGAGATAGCAAACCAAGACCAGATAGCAATGTACAAAAACCGCTCACCCAACTCATGAAAGAAGCAGGTTTTAGTGACGCAGAATTTTCCAAGATAAAAGAAGCAGGAGACAACTCAACAGCCTTAGTAAACTTAGAAGTAAAAGCCATGAATGCTGTTAAGGGGAAATTTCAAGACAACAATGGAGCATATACCATAAATGGCGAACCTGACATGAAATTAGCAAGAGAACTAGTTCACTCAAAAGCATATCATACAGAAAAAGCAAAGATTATGAAGCCTCTTGATGAATTTTTTGTTCTTATGGAGACAAGAACTGCAAAAGAGGTACTAGCAGCTGAAGATAGACTATCTTTTTTGCAAAATACCTTCATTTTAGCTCTTGTATTAACTGTAGTTTTTGTGGGACTTTTGGTTTTTGTTGGACAAAAAATAACCCAAAGACTTCTTGGGGGAAGTGCAAATGATGTGGAAAAAAATATAAACGAGATAGCAAAAGGAAATCTTGTACTAAATACTTCTAATTCATCTAAAGATAGTGCCATAGGAAGGCTAGGAGTAGCAAGTGAAAACCTAAGAAAACTTATAGGAGATTCAAAAACTCTCTCTAGCGAAAACTCTTCAGTTGCAAACGAACTAAGCTCGGCATCTGTACAAACAGGAAAAAGAGTTGAGGAGACAACAAACATAGTAAACACCACCACTCAAGAAGCACAATTGCTTCAAACAAATATAAAATCCTCCATAGAAGATGCAAAATCTAGCAAAAAAGATATGCAAGAAGTAAACCAAAACATGACCAAAGTAAGCTCTTCCATGCAAGAACTTGGAGAAAAAATCCAGCAAAGCGCAGATGTAGAGCTTGATTTGGCACAAAACATATCTCAACTAAGCCAAGATGCTGAGCAGGTAAAAGAGGTACTTTTAGTTATCAACGACATAGCCGACCAAACCAACCTACTAGCTCTAAATGCAGCCATAGAGGCAGCAAGAGCAGGAGAGCACGGAAGAGGCTTTGCCGTTGTAGCTGATGAAGTAAGACAGTTAGCTGAACGAACTCAAAAAAGCTTAGTTGAGATAAATGCAACCATAAATGTCATCGTCCAAGCCATTGGTGATGCTAGTGGTAAAATGACAATCAACTCAAAACAGATACAAGAGCTTGTAGATGTATCAAACAGTGTTACAGAAAAGATACAAACAATGAGCGTAAGCACACAAGAAGCAGTAAAAATGAGCGATAAAACCGTTGAAGACTATGTTGTTACGGGAAATAGCATAGATAGCATCATAAAAAGTATCCAGCAAATCAACAACTTATCCGAAGAAAATGCAAAAAGCGTAGGGGAGATAGCAAGCGCAGCTGACAATCTAAATAAAATGACAGATGCTCTAAATCACAAACTAAACGAATTTAGAACATAATCAAAAAAATAGGGGGAATTTTTAACAATCCTAAACTGTAACTATGCTATAATACCTTCAAAAAAGGACTAAACTATGAAACTCCCCATAGGCATACAAACCTTTAGTAAACTCCGAGAAACAAATTCGCTTTACATAGATAAGACCAAAGAAGCATTAGATCTTATAACCAATCATAATTGCGTTTTCCTCTCTCGTCCTAGAAGATTTGGTAAAAGTCTTTTTTTAGATACTTTACGCAATATCTTTGAAGGTAAAAAAGAATACTTCAAAGATTTATACATAGAAGATAAATATGACTTTAGCATAAAACATCCTGTTATAAAAATAACATTTTCTGGAGAAATGGATACCAAAGAAAAGCTAGATGGAGTATTTAGTAGAATTTTAAGAGAAAATAAAAATAAACTAGGACTAGATTGCGATGAAACTTGGAGTAATGGAGTTTGCTTAGCTCATCTCATACAACAAGCTCACGACAAATACAATCAAAAAGTAGTAGTCTTAGTGGATGAATACGATAAACCCATACTAGACAATATAACAAATAAAGAGATGAGAGAGTATGCAAAAACAAGTTTAAAAGGTTTTTATGAAATACTAAAAGATAGTGATGAATATCTAAGATTTGTATTTTTAACAGGAGTTAGTAGGTTTTCAAGAGTATCTATCTTTTCAGGATTAAATAATCTTTATGATATAAGCTTACATCCAAAGTATGGAAATATATGTGGATATACTCAAGAAGACATAGAAACTACTATAAGACCTTTACTAGATGGAGTAGATTTAGAGAAGTTAAAAGTATGGTACAATGGATACAACTTTTTAAAAGATGATGTATATAATCCTTTTGATATACTTTTATTTATAGCAAATGAGTTTAAATACTCAAATTACTGGTTTGAAACAGCAACTCCTAGCTTTTTAATCAACCTTCTAAACAAACAACACTATTATCTGCCAAATTTAGAAAATATAAAGCTAGATGAAAAAATGCTAGGCTCTTTTGATATAGAAAATATAGATTTAGAAGTATTGCTTTATCAAACAGGGTATTTGACTATAAAAGATGTTTTGCAAAATTCAAGGGGTGGATTTAAATACCAACTCAAAATACCAAACAAAGAAGTAAGACTTAGTTTAAATGACCACATACTAGCTCAAATCTCTTCTGATAAAACACAACTTGCTCAAACTCAAGACAATGCCTACCTAGCCTTACAAGATGCCAAACTAGAAGACTTTAAAACAGCACTTATATCTTTATTTGCCTCCATACCATATGAAAACTATACTAAAAACAATATACAAGTATATGAAGGATTTTATGCAAGTGTAATGTATGCTTATCTTAGTTCTATGGGAATAGAACTTGATGTTGAACAAAGTACAAATAAAGGAAAACTTGATATGAGTTTAGTATTAAATAACAATAGATATGTATTTGAGTTTAAAGTAGATAAAGAAAATGCCCTAAATCAAATAAAAGAAAACAAATACTATGAAAAATACCTAAATGAAAACTCAACCATCTACTTAGTTGGTATTAATTTTGATGAAGAAAAGAGAAATGTTGATGGGTTTGAATGGGAAGCTTTACAAAAGGAGTCAGTATGAAAATAGCCATAGTTGGTGGTGGCATAAGTGGTCTAACCACAGCCTTTTACCTAAAACAAGAAAATGAAAACTTGGAAGTTGATATATATGAAAGTTCATCAGTCTGTGGAGGCAAGATGAAAACCCAAAAGATGGATGATTTTTACTTTGAACATGGAACAAATGGTTTTTTATCAAACAAGCCTGACACGCTTGAACTAGTTAAAGACTCAAAAGCAAACCATCTACTCATGAAAAGTAATGATTTAGCAAGAATACGCTTTATCTACAAAGATAAACTTCATGAACTTCCAGAAAGCCCAAAAGCTTTTTTCGCAACCAAGCTTTTAAGCTTCAAAGGTAAAGTAAGAGTTTTACTTGAACCCTTTATGAAAGTTAAAAAAGATGACACAGATGAAAGCTTACAAAGTTTTGGATATAGGCGAATAGGTAAAGAGATGACAGATACTTTTCTTGATGCTTTTAGTGCAGGTGTTTACGCCTCAACTCCTTCTAAAATCTCTGTAAACTCAGCCTTTCCTATGGTGGTTGCCTTAGAAAAAGAGTATGGTGGACTTTTTGCAGGAATGATCAAAAAAAAGAAAAAAAGTGCAGGTCCTGGTGGAGTTTTGATGAGCTTTAAAAAAGGTGTTGGTAGCTTCATAGAACATTTAGCTTTAACCTGTAAAGCCTGTATTTACACAAATACTCCTATACAAAAGATAGAGAAAAAAGACTCAAGCTATATTTTACATTTTAACGATACTCAAAAAGAGTATGACAAACTCATACTAGCAACTCCAAGCTATGTTAGTGCTTCGTTAGTTAGAGATTTTGACGAAGAGTTAGCTAAAAAACTTGAGCTCATAGACTACTCTCCCATCAGTGTCGTGGGCTTTGGATACGATGAACTAAAACATGACTTAAAAGGGTTTGGCATACTAACAATAACCTGTTCAAATACAAATGTATTAGGAGTGCTATGGGATAGTTCTGTGTTTACAGATAGGGCAAAAAATGGCAAAAAATGCCTTAGGGTTATGATAGGTGGGCAAAGGAACTTCCAACTAGGTTTTAAAAGCGAAAGTGAGCTTATAAACATAGCCAAAGAAGGTTTAAAGCAAACCATGGACATAGACGAAGAGCCAAGTACTGTTTTTGTTAAAAAATATGAAAAAGGCATACCAAGCTATGAGCTAGGACATAAGCAAAAAATAGACTCCATCTACTCATCTCTTAAAACGCACGATGGACTTTATTTAAACTCAAATGCCTACAAAGGCATAGCATTAAACGACTGTGTTAAAAACTCAAAACTTTGCGCTAAAGAGGTCTTAGATAGTTTGTAAACTACGCTGTAAGTTCTTGTTTTGAGTTTTGATAAGCTAGGTATATAATCACACCTATACCCATAAAGACTATCAATGCTCCAAAATAATACATCATTTATCCTTTAATTCATTTATTTGTTTGATTATGCTTTTATTTAATGATGCAATCATAACTATCAAACCCAACTCCGCAACACAAGCTAGCACTACTAAAATCCAAGATTTATCATCACCACTTAGCAACCAGCCACCAACAGAAAGAAAAACCGCGATTGAAATACCTAGCCAAAATTTTCTAAATGAAATTTCTTCTTTTGCTTTATCTATTTCTGCCATTACTTACAAAACCTTTTAAAACATTATACCACAAAAACTTTAAAATAAGGAGGCAAAGTGCCTCCTTATAATCTACTGCAAGTCCACGTGGATAGTATCTTCGATTTCGATGATTGTTTTACCATCTGAGCCTTGGTATTTTACATAGCCATCATCTTCGCCGATTTTTGTAAACTCACTTTGTTTTAATGAAACCTTATCGGCATTATCATCGCCTGTGATTTTTAGAGTGTTGTTCTCATCTGTTACCTCTATAACATCATGTAAAGAGATATTTAAAGTATCGGCTTTGTCATTTGCCAAATCAATCTCTTCAATGTTTTTAATATTATTAAGGTTGCTAAAGTCTATACTATCGCTTCCGACTTTTAAGGTGTCATAACCGCTTCCACCATCAATATTGCTATTTTGTGTATCATAAATAATGGTATCATCTCCGTTATTATCCACAAGACTTTCATCATCCTCCGCTGAACGATTTACATAAGCAGATCTTGATGTAGATTTTGCAAACTCAAACTTCAATGTTGTTTCAGCCTTAGAAGAACTCACATCTCCATCTGTATCTGTTATAACATAACTTATCTTGATCTCCTCAGCTGTGCCTGGGGATAATACTTCACTACTCTTAGCTGGACTGTAAATATAGTCTCCATTTAACATATCTAATTCTAAGGTGCTTCCTTTATCTGTTGAAATAGTTATGCTTGATCCATCTACTTCAGTTCCAGCTGGTAGCCCTACAAAGCTTTTCTTAATAATGTCATATTTATAATGCTTTCCGTAAACAGTAGCTTCAATAGTTGAAGCACCGTCTGCACCAAAAGCATATTTTCCATAACTATTACCGCTTTCTCCGTTGTAGATAAAATTACCTGTTGAAGGCTTAATGTCAATACGACCCAACAATTCATCTCTTAAATCCTTAGCTTTGATAATCGAGCCATCCTTATCTTGTTGTTTTTCGCCATTATAAGCTATATCATTGATTGCTTTTCTGCCAATTTTTGCATCTTCTGTATATTGCCCACTACTTTGATCAATTCTACCAAATCTGCCATCATATGCAATGGCTTCTGCATCTATTTTATGCTCAACCAAAAATTCTTTCCAGATGCTAATCTCCTCATCAGATAAAGCCCTATCATATTTAAGTCCTTGAGAATTAGTCAATTTACCATCTTCTGCGTCTATAAATATTCCTAATCCTTTGCTACCACCAATCTCTGGCAAACCATCTGTCATGAAAAATAGCTTATTAGTCACATCTCCTGTTGTAATTTTACCATCTTTATAAGCCTCAATATTATCCATAGCGGCTCTTAATCCTGCTTCATAATTGTTATAATCGCCTGCTGTATCTTTAATAAAATCATTCTCTGAGGCACTATTTATCATTGCTTTAGCCTCTTCAATAGTCACATAGCCTTCAGTAAAACTTGCTCCCTTGCCTCTAAAAACAGTAATATTAACTCTTACATCTTCTGCTAATTCTTTATATATATCTAGGTATTCATTCAAAGCTTTTTTTGCTATTGCAATTCTTCCATTTTCATAACCTGGGTATTGAGGAAATTTTGCAAACATTGAACCAGATACATCAATCACAAAATCCACATTAGCATGTGTTGTTTCTAGTTGTATTGTTTTACTCTCTGCAAGAGTTTCAGTATTAGGGCTATCATCTTCCACAATAACATTAAAAGCATTATCTCCATTAGCTTTAAAAGCTAAATTTAAAGCATCTTCCATATTTGTATTTGGATGCTCAATTGCTTTATGCAATATTACTTCATAGTCGATACCATCAGCAGTATTGCTATCATTTAGATTGATTGTCATCACTTTTTCACCGCCTGCACTACCTGTCAAGATTTTCGTACTAGAGTCAAAATTCCACTCTACATCTTTGCCACCTGATTTAATATGTACATTTGAAGCATCAACCGAAGTTACTGTTTCTGTAAGATTTGCAACCTTACCTAGACCAACAACACTATCGGTTGCATCTTCACCACTTCCATCTTTTAAACCGCCATTTAGTCCTTCTTCTGAAACCTTGGCTGTTATTGGATCGACATTTGCAATCTCCACAAGTGCTTTATCTGTATCAGTAGCGGTTTTGCCATTTTCACTAACAGTTGCCGTAACTATCAAATCTTTACCTTCAGCAAAACTTAAAGCCTTAGCTTGAGCTTCAGTTAAACTAACAGACCAACTTCCATCCGTTTGTACAGTTGGATAACGAGTATATTTACTTCCTGACTCAGCATCAGTATTAGTTGAAATAACAACTTTTACTACTTCGCCAACTGAAGCATTGCTTACTCCCTTAATAACTATACCAGATGATAGGTCATTAGTATTAATCAATCCGTAAGTATTATCAGAGCCTTGTTCACTGCCTATACCAGATACTGGCTGAGTGGCGCCATTTATAGAAACGATATCAATGGTAATATCATCATCCACTATGGTAGCCATAGCCTCATTGTGGTCACCATCAATCCCTACAGCATTTGGATTTGAAGTGTGGACAATCTCTAATTTAAAGCTTTCATTGCCCTCAACAAAAGCATCAGCTCTTGGAGTAAATATCAGCCTTGGTGTAGCAGTTGAACCTTTTGGCAAGGTAAATGTATAAGTTCCATTACCTAAAGCATTTAAGTCAGCTTCTGAAAGATTTATAGTTTTATCTCCTATCATAAGCTTAGCTTTTTGCGTGTTTAGTAAGCTTGCATTGTTTAAATCACCCATATCAAAAGAGCTTGATATGCCAGTAACTTTTAGAGTCACCTCGACTGCTTCACTATTTGCTTTTGCTTCTCCGCCATAACCTTTTTGTAAAATATCAAACTCTATGGTTTTACCACTATCTTCTACAACATCTTTGTGACCAGCAACATTTTCTACACTAAGGACAGTGTCATTATCTTCTATAACTCCTGTGCTCCAGTCTGATTTTGTGATAACATCAGCATCATTTCCAACTAAAGTAGCACTTAACTTAAAGCCTTCACTGTTTTCTAGCTTTGCATCATCTAAAACTTGTATTCTTACTTTAGTAAATGAGTCGTGGGCTGGCAAGGTTATGTTACCGTCACTTGGAACATCGTGCCAGTTGCCATTTGTGTCTTGATACTGCATCTTGCCAATATCTGCATCACTTCCCGCATCAGGTTTACCATATCCGCTCAAATCAAGCTTGACTTGTGTATCTGTGTCCATACTTACAAGTTTTGCAGAGTCTTTTGGCTCATTTCCTACAAATACATCAAAAACCAAATACGCCTCATCTCCTTCGGCTACTGTTGGTGCATCTGCCACTACTATATGCCCTTTAGCTACTGGCGTTACGCCTGTAAGAGTTATGGAAAGCGTACCTTCAGCCTTATCTCCATCACCATCAGAAACAATCAGCTCAAACTCTTCTGTTTTGCCACTATTTTCAACGATGTTGCCTTTCGTATTAGTATATGTGTATTCTCCAGTTTTAACATTTATATCAAGCGTTCCGCCCTTATCAGTAGTTGCAATGATGTGATCATCATCATCAATATCAGCAAATCTTCTACCATCTATACTAACAGCAACTATCCTTCCATCTTCGTCTGCACCTATTAAACTTAACACTTCTCCGTCAACTTGTGTAACTTTTATGCTTTCGCCTGTTTTATTTTCATCTACATCTAGTGTTTTTAAAAGCTCATCTTCAAGGTCTTTGGTGTTTTCTATCACTTTGCCGTCAGTGTTTTCTTCGTCTTGACCATCATAGGCTATAGGATTTAAGTCTTTTGCTTCAACGCCAGTACCTATGGCAAAGGCATGGGATTTGATGTCGTTTGCTTTTAAGAACTCTATCCAATCTTGCTCCTCGCCTGTACCTATGCCGTAGTCATTGCCCTTAAAGTAGTCATTTCCACTTCCAGTTATAATCGAACCGCCTAATCCTTCGTTTGGATCTGTTGCATCTGTAACCTTGAGTTTAAGATTTGCATTTTCAGGCTCATATGTATACTCTGTCTCATAAGTAGAATCAGACATACCAAATGTCGGCTTACCATCTGTTATAAAGTAAGATACATTTTTAGCTCCATCTAAGGCTCCATGCTCTTTAAAAGACTCCATAGCTTCAGTTAAAACAGCATCATAGTTTGTTCCGCCTACAGCCTCAAGCTCACTTAGTACCGCCTTTGCCTGTTCTATGCTCATCCAAGAGCCTTTATGATTTGCTCCTGTACTAAAGCCTATGAGCTGAACTCTCACATCCGCTATGCTATTATTGTCTCTATACTCTTCTAAAAGATGGCTTATCGCTTCTTTTGCAAGCTCTAATCTTGTCTTACCATCTACTCCTGAGTCCTCTTTCATGCTTCCAGAAGTATCAAGCATAATCATAACATTTACACTGTCCAAACTTGCCTCGACACTGTTTGTAGCTTCAAAACCATTAGGCATATCGTCTTCTATGTCTATGTTGACCTTTGCTTTGTCGTGTATCTCTACACCATCTACCATTTTTATAGATTCTACACCAATGCTTGTGCTTACTACATCTTCCACGCTATAGTCAGGGTCATCGTTGTGGTCAACAGAGTCTAAAAGAGTCGTAGTAACCTCTCCAGTACTCTTGTCGATAAAAGCTTTTATAATCTCTTTACCATCAGCTTTTCCTACTACAGTATAGTCATCTCCGAGTTTACTCCATATGATCTTAGTGCCATCGTGAGTTAACCCACTATCTTTGTTTTCTTTTACTATATCAAGAAATCTATAAGATGCATCTGGGTCATTACCCAAATCTACAGTGCTAGTAGCACTATTTGTGGTATCTAAGGTTTCGTTTTCATTGACTCCATCTACTGTTGTATCGGCTAAACCTTCGGCTAAACCTTCTTCAGATATTCTAACATTTGCATCCTCTATAAGTCCAACTACATTTATGATCTCATTTGCACTAGCAGTCTCTTTACCATCAGTGATTTCATAGCTAAACTTAGCTTCGCCTTTGAAGTCCTTATCTGGAGTAAATGTAAACTTGCCATTT
>PDWI01000193.1_pt1 | contig 91381 bp, 92 predicted proteins | sample 1430891 | NCBI WGS metagenome assembly PDWI01 (sample SAMN01162508, study PRJNA174530) | Oral metagenome, whole genome shotgun sequencing project. | biome: Marine environment; feature: Marine mammal; material: Swab sample of the gingival sulcus; isolation source: swab sample of gingival sulcus... | reverse complement strand
TAAATTATTATTACTATCATAAGTAAATGTCTGAACCTGATTTAATTCATCCGTTATTTTTGTTACATTAGAATTTTCATCATATTCAAAATAGACCTTTGTTCCATCTGGATTTTCTTTTTCTATTAAATCGCCATTTTGATTATGAATATATTTTGTTATCCCGCCTAAAGCATCTTTACTTACTGCAAGATTACCATCTTCATCATATTCAAAATTACTTTCATTGCCATTTTTATCAAAATATCTTATGACATTATCATTTTCATCAAAGACAAAACGCATTGATCCATCTGTATATTCTTTTTTGATTATTCTATCCTTTTCGTCTTTATAATAGATGCTCTTTGTACCGTCCCTTTCAGTAAAGACAGTTTTACCATCAAAATATTCATATTCATAAAAAGTACCATTTTCATTTATTTGATGAACAACTCTCCCTTCATCATCATAGACATTTTCTAATTGATTATTACCATAAGGATCAATAAGTCTTTTCAGTCTGCCACCTTCATCATATTCATAGGTATAAGTATTTCCAGACACATTCGTAGTAGATGATAAATATTTCCCATCAAAAGAATAGTTTACTGTTCTACCAGCATTATCTTTTATTTCAACTACATTATTATTTTCATCATAAGTAAGACTTATCTTGCCGCTTATAGATGATATTTCAGTAAGTCGTTGTTTTTCTTTTTCAGCATTATAATAATTTTCATCAAAGTAAGTTTCATAAGCAAAGGTTATAGTATTTCCTTTGTTCTCTATACTTTCTATATATGAATTTTCACCAAAAGTATATATTTTGCCAGCCTTATACTTTATTTTGAAAACTCCATTTTCATAGCCAACAAAATGATAATCCGATTTATTAAAGTCATACGTACCATCTGGTTTTTTATCAAAAAAGACAATATGTCCATCTGAAAAATATACTTTTACATATTCCTGCCTATCTTCATAATACATCGTATAATTATGTTTAAAATGAAGTCCTAATCCTGTTTCTTTAAAATCAAGAGCATTATAAGTTCTTTTAAATTCAAGTGGCACTTTACCTGCTACTGCCATATCAGTAGTAGTCGATGTGTAGTTACCACTAGATAGATTTACTGGATCTCCACCAAAACTTTGTGTCAGTTTTGTTCCGTCTTCTAACAGGAATGTAACTGTAGTAGTACAAGTTAATTTTTCAACATTATTACTACTTACATCATCATATTTATCATCGTATTTTATACATGCATAGATTTTATAATTTTGAATTTCTTCTTTTGTTAGTGGCATCCACTCAAAACTAACATCCTTTGTTTTTTCTGATTCAAGTGCAGAGGATAAAATCATCTTACTATCAATTTTATATGAATTAGCTAATGTATTTATATTAGAAGGTGTTGGCTCTATAAAATTATTATCATTATCTTTTATTCTATAAAAATCTACTTGTACATTTTCTGGATAATCGGCATAATAATTTTTTTCAATATTCTGTATAGTTGCTGTACCGGTAAGACTTTCTTTTCCGAGTACTATATCATCTGAACTTGTTAATACTAAATTAGTAATATCTAAATCTGCACCTAAAATATTAAAATTCTCTTCTGTACTAAAATTATATTCACTTTGCTGATTTCCATTAACATCATAAGGATAAAAGTCTACTCGATATTCTCCTTTTTTATATGTTGGACTAAAGTTAAAATCATATTTAGGACCAGTGTAACTTTGAGTTTCATTATTATAACCACCAGTAATATTTGTTACAGTAACAGTATCTACTTCACTTCCATCTTCAACTAAAATTAATTTTGCAACAACTTTTGGATGATTGTGTGAAAATTTTACACCTACACTAAAATTATCCCACATTTTTGTATCACTTGGTGGATTTGTTATATCTGCAAGTGCTGATACTTCTGAATTCATATCATTATTATCTATGATTTCACTTTCATAATCTAATTCTTCTGGAATTTCTCCATTTTCTAATAATATTTCAGATTTTTTAGCATCTAATAAATCATATATTTCTTCATCAATGTTTAATTTTTTGCTTCCTTCTTTTAAAAGTCCTCTAATTTCTCTTGCATTAAGCGTTCTATCTTTACTCCAAAGACTTGCACTGACAGCGCCTATTACCCCACTTGAATAAGATGAACCTTTTTTTATTATTAATTCATTACTATTATCTACTGTTGTTATTTTCTTCCCTTCTGCATATATTTCTACTAGATCTTTATTTTCATAGTTATAAACGATTTCTTCATCGTTATAACTACTACCAACTGCCATTACTTCGGTATAAGCTGCTGGATATTTAACGTCTCCATTACTATTTCCACTTGCTGCTATAAGTAGCATATCTTGAAAATATGCTTTCTGAATACTTCTGTGTAAAATACTTGAATAATCATCAGCACCAAAAGACATAATGACTACATCTATATTATTTTCTCTTATCCAGTCAAGTGCTTTTATCACATCACTATAATAACCATTTCCATTTTCATCTAATACTTTAAGCGAATATAGCTCAGCATTTGGTGCTAAACCTTCAAAATTTGTACCATCTTCAAGTTCGTAACCTTTAATTAACCCTGCTAAACTTGTTCCATGTCCATTTGCATCAACGTCATAATTATCATCAACAAAACTTTTTCCACCAGATAATTTTATTCCTGTATTTTCTGTATTAACACCACTATCAATAAGGGTAATTTTAATATTTTCACCCTTAGCATTTATAATATATTTATCTAATGAATTTTTAATTTCTTCTTTTTCTTCAGCTAATGCTTCTTGATTTTCTTCTGGAAGATTAGTTTCTACATTAGTATTGTTTTCTTCTACGTTTAACTCTTCATCTTGATTTATTTGTTCATTTTCATTGTTAGACATATTCTCATCAGTATTATTCTCAATATTATCTTCTGTATTTTCATTTGTGTTATTTTCATCATCGAGTAATGATACCATTTTATCTTCTTCAATCGCTAAGATTTTATCTTTTCTAAAAGTAGAAAATATTCCTATTTTATTATCATTTACAAGAGCAATATTTTCTTTACCCTCACTAATAATCTCTCCAGTTTTCACTTCATCAATCTGCTTATCATCATCTTTATTAAATACACTTCGTAAAAAAGAATCTTTTAGTTCATCATCACCTTTTTCGAACACAACTAAAAAACGCCCACTTTGCAAATCTTCATCAGCAAAAATAGGCGTAAAAAATGTACTAGGCATAGAAGTAACCATAAGTGCTAAAACAAGCACTATACTAAGTAGCCTTTTGGCATACCCTAAGTAATTTCGTTTAGTTCTCATAAACTCCTCACTTTCATCTTATTCGCATTTCTTCTCAACACAATGTTGATAAGAATATTTTATCATAAATTATTACAAAGTTAAATAGATTTTTATGAAGTTTTTGGTAATTTATTCCTATTATAAAATAATTCTGTAATACAGGAGTAGTAAGCACAGCAAGTGTATATGTACCTTACGAAAAACAGCATAAAAAATTATCGCTAATCGCTACATTTTTTTATTTGTTTTAGCTTGTTGGGATAATCCCAAACCCTTATTTTTTTAACACCATTTATCTTTCTTCCATCGATTTTTTTGTTATAGAGGGTTATAATTAGATATAAATTCAAAACGAATGAAATAATTACAGAAGAAATCTTTTCTTAGATTTTCTTTAAAAATCAAACCTGAATCTTATAGGCAATAAGCCTATGTATACAGGTTTTTTGCGTTTATAAAAACTAATAAATTTAACTTTTACACATTATAAGAACTTACGAAGGGAGTTGATTATTATAGCAAATAGAATACGAAAAAACGGCATATACTTAATACTTTCAGATGATGAACTTGATATTTTAAATGAAAAATATAGACTATCTAAGTATAAATCTCTTAGAGCATTTATCTTAAAGTGCATACTAGAAAAAGATATTTTTGTGCTTGATATGGATAGTTTTCGAGAAATACCAGCAAATATCAGTAGGACAACTGGAAGTATTAACCAAATATCGAAACGTAAGAAAAGAGGATTACTTTCATTCTTTTGATTTTGTGAATGAAGATAATATCTATTCTAGTATGGATTTATTTAGTAATTTTACAAATTATAAAGCTAAGATTTTTAATGAAAATAAGACCACTATTAACGATATGAATGATTTGTTAAGCACAGTAGATAAAACAGCAAAAAAGATACTAGAAAAAAACATAGAAGAGTTACAACAAAAAAATAAAGTGATAGGAGAAGAATATAATACTAGAAAACAAGCTATTTAGACACTTAAATAAGAATATTTCCAAGATGATTCCAGATAGAGAGATGAGTTTAGCCTTTTATGATTATACCACATATTACTTCAAATCATTTACAGAAGATGAACTAAGAGAAAAAGGCATGAGTAAAGATAATAAAAGAAATGAAACGCAAGTAGTTATGGGGCTATTAATAGATACCAATGGAAGATGTCGTTGATGATATACTAAATAATTACACAATAAAAGATATTATTATAATAATAACAGATAAATTATTCTATTCTGAGATAAATAAAGTAGTTTTTCAGTTCGATAAAAAAGTGTATATGAATGTAAATGAATTAAACATAATTTAAAATGTAGTGAGTTTTAACAAAAAAATAAAAATGCTATTTTTATTGTAATTTCAATATAAATAGCACTTTATTTATGTATTTCATTCCAAAGTCGGGAGCGTTATATCACCGTATAACGCTTTTTATATGCTTATATCATTTTAAATTTTTAATGTATCTCCATTAGAATTTAAAATTAGAAATTTCTTCTTGTAGACTACAAGCAATTTCTGCTAAATTTACACTCGCATTGGATATATTATTAATCGATTCCATTTGCATATTGACATTAGCACTAGCTTCTTGTGTCGTTGCAGCATTTTCTTCAGCAATTTCTGATAAATTTTGTATTACTGTTGTAATTTGAATATTTTTAGTTTCAATAATTTTAGAATCTTCACTAATCATTTTAAGTATTTGTTTACTTTTTGCTACTGCATTTTCAATCTCATCAAATTTATCCTTTGTAATCCCTGTTTGTTTATCATGCTCTTTTACACTCTCAACCACTTTTGAAATTGTTTCCACTGCCCCTTCAGCTTTTTCCTTTAACGCATCAATGATTCCTTTTATTTCACCAGTGAATTTGGTTGAATCTTCAGCAAGTTTTCTTATTTCTTCTGCAACAACAGCAAATCCTTTTCCCGCTTCACCAGCTCTTGCTGCTTCTATAGCCGCATTAAGAGCAAGAAGATTTGTTTGATCAGCAATAGACTGAATCATCTCAGATGCTTTGGAAATTGCTTCTGCACTTTCATTTGTTTCAAGAATAATTTGATTTACCTTGTGAGCAGAATTTTTATTTTCCTCACTAGCTTTTATCAAATCTAACAATATTTTTTTTCCTTCATTCTTTTTATTATCAATATTTTCTGTTGCATTATTTAATTCTTCTAATGTATCCATCATCTTTATTAAAAGATTGCTTATTCCTTCTATATTTTGAGCAGACTCTGTGGTATTTTGCGCTTGATTTGTTGCTCCATCAGCAATATGTAAGACAGCTGATGATATTTCAGTTGCAGACTCATTTGTATCTTGCGCTGTTGCTGTAAGCTCCTCTGCCGTTGCAGCTGTATTACTAGCATAATTATTAATATTTATTATAATTTCTTTTAAATTCTCAGTCATATTGGAAATGGAGCGAATCGTATCACCAATTTCATCATTGTTATGCAAATAATTTTTCATAACCTCTTTTTCTTCCGATAAATCCAAATTATAATTAGCTATTTTATTCATAGCAAGTTTTATTGCAATAAGAGGTCTTGTGAATTTTTTCCCTATAACAAATCCAACAAAACTCATCACAAGGATAATTAAAACCACTCCGAACAATATTTTTAAATTCATTTTAGTTATCATACTATCAATTTCATTTCGAAAAATAACACTTGCAAATACCCAATTGGTATTTGGAATTTCTCTCATTTTTGTATATACATTTTTCCCTTTAAATTGATAATTGCCACTTGCATATCCATTTTTAAATGTTTTTTCAGCAATATCAATTATCTTTTTTATTTCTGGATTTTTTGATGATTCTTCTTTAAAATCAAATCCAATTAACTTTTGATTTTTGTGAGCTACTACTGTTAAATTTTTATTTAAAATATAAGTATATCCTGACTCTCCCACTACTATATCCGATAAGAAACTTGCTAATACTTTTGTTTCAACATCGACTCCTAATACCCCTGTAATATTACCAAACGTATCTTTTACAGGGGTTGTAATAGTTATACAATTCTTATTAGTCATTCCATCCGTATACGGTTCTGTTATATCACTTTCTCCTCTAAAAGCTTTTTGATATAAGTTCATATGCTCTGTCTTAGTTCTAACAATTGGATCAGAAAAAACAATTGCCTCTGCTTTATCATTGATATAGTACATATGCAAATACTCATTATCTTTACAAAGCTCCTGCATCTTTTGTTGAACTTTTTTATCCGTAAATGATTTACTTAACTCTACAGTTTTTGCAATCTCTTCAATTCTTTTAACTCTCAAAAAGAAAAAATCACCAAATGATTTTGTATTTGAAATACAATATGCATCTACTATATCAGTTTGTAATTTAGTTAAATTTTTTTTAGAAACATACACTGATATCGCATTCGATATAATAACACTAATTACCACTACACTTACTATTATTAAAGTACATTTTGTTCCAACTGTGATTCTTCTATTAGTAATACTCTTTTTTTGTTTATTCATTATAAGAACTCCTTTTATTTTATTTATTAGATTATAAATAAATATCGGAATTTAATTAATATTTCTTAATATTTTATATGGTCATATTTTTTTAACACTACATATTCTATACAGAGATTTATAGCTTCTAACATCTTCTCTGTCATATAATCACCTTCTCTTTCGCCATCACTTCATTATATCTTGTGTTTTCTTGTTTATTAACGAATAGATATATCAGTTAGTGAACTACGCAGTTTTTCAAAGTTTTCTAAATAAATATGTACAAAAAACAATTCCTATAAAAATATAAGAATTGTTTTTTCATTAATCCAATTTATAATTTGTTTATAAACTTTATGGATTACTTATTTTTATGCATATGTTCTTTTACCCACGCTTCAAAATTTAATTTCTTTTGTTTTAACGTTTCTATTTCATTATAGATAAGACCATCTCTTGTATTGCCTTTTTCGACAAAGTAAAGTGCTACTCCACCAAAACCAACATGAGTTGATACCGATACACCCATCTGCATAATATAAATATCACCATTAAAATTTGTCTCTTCTTCTATCTTCGCTTTTAAAAACTCTGCCTTGCTTTTATCCGAACTATAGCCAATAATAATAAAATCTGTTAATAAAATATCTATTCTCTTATTCATTTCAGCAATATAATGATTATATACTCTATTTTGCCCTCTTATCTTAGCTACAATAGCTCCTTTTCCATCTTTCATTGACATAACGGGATTGATTCTGAGCATTTTACCAATCATTGCACTAACATTATTTAATCTGCCTGAACGAATAAGATTTGTTAAATCAGATACTGAAAGTAAATGCTTCATATTTTTTTTATAACTTTCATTAAAATCAATCAGTTGTTCAAAATTCATTCCTTTTTCTCTTAACATTGCTGTTTTTAAAATAAGATATCCACTGCCATGACTCATACTCTTAGAATCTACTACATAAATTTTATTATTATATTGCTCCTTAAAATACTCCATTGCAATACAAGCGGATTGATAGGAACCACTTGTACCACTAGACATAGTTATAACAAGTATTTCATCATATCCATCTGCTACTGCCTTTTCAAATAATTTAACAAATTCTGTCGGACTTGGCATAGACGTTGTTGGAGGCTCTTTTAAAGCACCTAATTTTTTAAAAAAATCATCTGTACTAATATCAATTCGATCTTTATATACCGTGTTCCCTATTTTAATTGTAAGTGGTGCTACATCAATATTATATTTACCTAGTATTTCCTCTGGTAAATCACATGTTGAATCTGCAATAAGTTTTATCATACAAACCTCCTCATTCAAATATCGTATAATCTATGGTATAATAATCAAAAGAAAGGAAAACTATGAATAATTTTAAAAGTTTAAATGTATCTGATGATTTAATCACTAGATTATATAATAATTATATAAAAAATCCGACTAAAATTCAACAAAAAGCTATCCCAATAATTTATGAGGGAAATGATTTAATTGTAAAGGCAAGTACAGGTTCAGGTAAGACACTTGCATTTCTTATACCACTCTTAGATAAAATGGAATATAAAACTTTAGAAACACTTATTATCTCTCCTACTAGAGAACTGGCAAAGCAGATAACAGATGAAATACTAAAACTAAATAAAGAAATCAATGTACTCTCTTTATTCGGTGGTGTGGATATCAATAGGCAGTTTTCCAAATTAAATAATGGTGTGAATATCATTGTTGCTACTCCTGGAAGACTGATTGATCATATTAATAGAAAAACCATTGATTTATCGACTATTCAGTATTTTGTATTAGATGAAATTGATAATTTAATGCTCATGGGTTTTAAAGATGATATCTTATATATTAATGAATATCTAAAGCCAAAGCAGGTTCTCAGTTTTTCAGCAACTGTAGATAAGAGTATCAAGAAAATAATTTATAAACTAACTGACATGCCAGTTTTTATTGAAGAAGAAAATGATGTGAAAAATAGAATTGAGCAGCAGATTATTATTACAAAACCAAGAGAAAAATATAATGATTTAACGCAGTATTTAGAAAAGGAAAATCCATTTTTAGCTATTATATTCTGTAGAACCAAAAGAAGAGTGAATGAACTTGAATTCAAATTAAAAACAAATGGGTATAATGTGGATAAAATACATAGTGATATTCCTCAAAATAAAAGAAATAGAGTGATAAAAAACTTTAAGAATTTAAATCTTCAATATGTAGTAGCAACAGAGCTTATTTCTAGAGGTATTGATATTAACGGGATTAGTCATATTATAAATTATGATATGCCAGAAAATAATGATAGTTATATCCACCGAATTGGTCGTTCTGGAAGATATAATGATACAGGTAAAACAATAATGTTTGTCAATGAAGAAGAATTACCTAGATTAAAGGAGTTAGAAAATCATCTTGGCTATACAATTAAAGAGTATAAGAAAAAATAAAAGCTATCTATATAGGTAGCTTTTATAATACTTTCTTTAAATACTTCATACATTCAATAGAATTAGAAAGAACATCACTGGAATAATCTTTATAATCCACTTTAATATCTCTTGTCATCTGAAAAAAGAATTCATCTAATATTTTCTTAGCATCTGCTGTAATATGATAAATATATTTTCTTCGATCTTTTTCATCTCTTACTGCTTGTAAATAGTTTTTTTCAATTAATTTAGATAAGATATATCGAAGTCTTCTTTCTGAAATAAAAAATTTATTGGATAAATTTTTTATTTCATTATCCTTTAAAAGATAGATATGCTGAAGGATATGAAATTCAATAATACTTAAATCATTTGGTAAGTATTCTATGGAATAATCATATAATTTATCCTTGATAAAAAATAAAAATTCAAAAAACTCAATACTAAATTTCATTATATACCCCACTTTTTATATCAAAGATAATCGATTTAATCTGATTATCTGTTTTTATTTTTATGAAGTAATTTCCTTTATAAAAAAATCGTTCATCATCTGTAAATGATTTTTTCATCTCCATAACCTCCCCCTTCAAATCTTTATTTACAATCTCAACAGCTTCCTGATACGTATAAGTAGGAAGTGATAAATACGTTATAAAGACAATTACACTAAAGATGCTACAATAAACCATCAAAGGCTTTTTATCATATACCTTATTTTTAAATGCAATATATAATGGAATAATTAAGCATAATGGAAGTATGGATAAATGATATTTTATAATAGACTTATATAATGCTATATTAATATACGCTATATAAAAAACCATGATAATAACCAAAATAAATAAGATGCTATAAGCTAATTTATATTTTTTCATAATCTCTTCCTTTTTCATCTGATTATATCAATAATATAGATTCTTTTCAAATCGACTAAAAAAATAGATAAGTTGCGAGCGTTCCCATACAAATCAAATATACAATAAAGCTCAACATATCCTCTGCCCATTTTTTAAGCATTGTAATACCGCCTATTATAAATAGCAGTAAGATGGAAAAAAAATAATATATCCTCTCATGTTACCACCTTTCATTAATAATGTTTTAATAAGCCTTTCATCACTAAGTAGAAGAGATAGATTATACTTCCTACTATCATTAATAAGAACATCATCATTTTTTTAAAAATTTCCATGACTCCTCCTTTCATATAAAATATTATATCATATTTTTTTATTTATAGCACTTGCTTTCTTTTTCTAACTATGCTACTATAAATTTGCTATTGCAGTGCAATAGCAACATCATTTTAAAGTTCTAGTGAAAAGTACTAGCCCTGCTAGTGCTTTTTCCATATATTTGGAGGATATATGAATATAGTTGATTTACACACACATACAATTGCATCTGGTCATGCATATAGCACTTTAGAAGAAAATATAAGAGCTGCTAAGAAAAAAGGATTTCAATGTATTGGTATGTCCGATCATGCCATTATGATGCCTGGTACATGCCATGAATTTCATTTTTTAAATATGAAGGTCATCCCACCTATTATTGATGGGATTTACGTTCTTAAGGGTATTGAAGCGAATATCTATGATTTTGAAGGTCATATTGATGTAAAAGAGGAGCATCTTCATATATTTGATTATATTATAGCTAGTATGCATCCGCCTGTAATAACCCCAGGTACTAAAGAGGAAAACACAAGGGCTTATATTAATGTAATGAAAAAAGAGAAAGTAAAGATAATCGGTCATCCAGATGATGGAAGATATGAAGTAGATTATGAACAGTTTGTGCTTCAGGCTAAAAAGACAAAAACGCTGATTGAGCTCAATAATTCATCCTTAAAACCTAGTGGTTTTAGACTGAATACGTATGACAATTCGAAAGAGATACTAACGCTTTGTAAAAAACATCAGGTGCCTATTATTATATCTAGTGATGCTCATATATCATTTGAAATTGGAGCATTTGATTATGCAACTAAATTACTAGAAGAAGTAGATTTTCCAAAGGAACTTATCGTAAATAATGATTTGGATCATTTAAATGAATTTATTACAATACCTTTCTATAAAAATAGCTAAAACAAAATGTTTTAGCTATTTATGATATGCTTGATTATTGATAATTCGAAAGGATCTGTATATCTGTTCAAATAAGATGGCTATTAATATATCATCGGAAAGATTAAGAGATGAGATATTAATATATTCATCACAGTCAAAATCTTCATTAAAAATAAAGGTAATATTAGACTTTCCACTTACTGAATACCTTTTTATTTTATCTGCCAGCTCTTCAGAAGAAATATACTCTCCTTCTTTTAAACCAATATAATAGGTTTTATCTGTTTTTTTATAATTTTTCTTAGGTACAATCTTTACTTTTGCATATCTAGTGAGCCTTTTTTCATATTCCTTAATAATCTTTTTTATTGATTTATTCTCATCATATACTATATTGATATTCATAATGCCTCACTTAAATGCTTCATCAGTATCCACCTCATCAACTGATGAGGAAATGTCATTCTTGAAAAAGAAAGAAGATAATCACTCCTTTTTAAAACTTCATCAGAAAGTCCTAAAGAGCCTCCAATTACAAAAACAGTACGATCAAACACTTTTCTTTTTAGCTCTTTTGTGCTAATAAGTTCCCCTTCAATAGCAAGTGCTATAACGTAATCCTCATTTCTTATATGTTTTAAAATCTTTTTTCCTTCTATGATTTTAACCTTTTCTTTTTCTTTATCAGAATAATTTTCTGGACATTTTTCATCAGGAATTTCAATAATTTCTATATTTTTTTTCAGTTTTTTTATATCGTCTTTTAATGCCTTTTCTTTTATTTTACCCACACATATTATTTTCATTAGATTTTCTTTAATATCTCATCTAATATATTCACTGAATTTTCAATTGCAATATCTTTAAATGTTTCATAGTTCATATGCTCACCAATTACTGCATTATCTGAAATAGAACGTATCACAATAAATGGCATATTATTTAAATAGGCTACATGTCCTATACTTGCTCCTTCCATTTCAACTGCTGATGCATTAAAATATTCACTTAAAAACACCTGCTTTTCTCTATCAAAGATAAACTGATCACCAGATACAATTCGACCTACAGTAAAATGAATATCCAATTCGTTCACCACTTCTTTTGATTTTTCTAAAAGACTTTCATCACATTTAAAATCATAAACATCCATATTCGGTATTTGACCGAGTTTATCACCATTAAAAAAGGATACATCCATATCATGTTCTACTAAAGAATCAGCAATAACAACATCGCCAGGATTAATTCCTTCACAAAGCCCTCCTGCAATACCAACATTTATAATGCTTTCAACATCAAAGTGATCCACTAAAATCTGAGTACATGATGCAGCATTTACCTTTCCTATACCACTTGTTACTACAATAACATCATGATCATGTAAAGATCCTATATAAAAAGTTCTTCCCGCCTTTTCAAACTGCTCTTTCGTACTCATTTTTTCTTTAAATGCCTTTACTTCTTCTTCCATAGCGCCTATTATTCCTATTTTCATTATAACTCCTCTCTAATTTTAAGAACTCTTTTTGATTCAACGCTTACAAGGATAAAGGATATAACAGAAAGTAATAACATAATAGGAATGCTATAATATGAATAATAAGTTCCTATGACATCATTTAATTTTCCAACGATATATCCACTTGTCATGTTAATAAATGAACCAACCATTGTAATAATAGATACGATTCGTGTTTTATTATCTTCAAATAATTTATTTACTATTAGTATTGTTGTTGGGTAAACAATAGCAAAAAATGCTCCTGATATCGATATTAAAACTAAGAGTTTTTCTGAACTAAGTCCTATTATATACATAATAAGTGCTAGAATAACTGTTCCTAAAACACTCTTTAAATAACCAATTTTCTCTACAACAAATCCACCAAATAATCTACCTAGTGCCAATAATAAATAGAAGGATGATAAATACTTAGATGCTGTATTTTCAGTAAACTGATAGATTTCATGTAAGTAATTGATAAGCCAATTGGCTGTTTGTATCTCTGCTGATACATAAAATCCTAATCCCGTACAGAAAAGGATTACTAAAAATCTCTCATATTTCTTTATTTTATAAGTTTCTGGTTCTACAAATTTAGTTGGTGGCTGCTTGACAAATAAATATAAAATAAAGGCTATAATATATAGAAGAATAAAAAATTTAAAAATCATTCTCCATGATCCACCGAGTGTTAAATAATAACCAGTCACTCGTTGACTAGTACTTGCTCCAAGCCCGTAGAAGAAATGAAGCGTATTTAGTACAATCGCTATATAACTTATTTTAAGAAGTGGAACAATGGTATTTAGCCCTAATATCATCACTCCTACTGCTACACCAAAAATAGTATAAAATAGCATTAATTGATTAAAACTTGCTGCATAGGATGTTAGAAGAGATGATAGTATTCCTAATAATATCCCTATTAATATTGTTTTTTTATGAAATATTTTATGACATAGTTTATTGGCAAGATATGTACCAAATATATAGGCAATTGTTGACACTACTAAAAATATTCCCACCTGCGTATCGGTTATACTAAATTCTACTTTAAGTATTGGTATAACTAAACCTCTTATTGATTCACTAATAGCAATTGTAAGCATTAATGTATACGATGCTATAAGCAACATAATATTTTCTTTTTTATTCATAATTCTCCAATCCAAATATATCTTACATTATACCATAAAAGAAGAAAAAAAGTCCTTATTTAAAGAACTTTTTTTGAAGTATCTAATCTAATTTCAAGTTTTATTCTATCTGGATCTTCAAAGAATATGCTAAAATCATTCTCAAAATTATAATACTTATGATCATATAGCATGTGTACCTTTCTCTTTTCTAATTCCACTAAAATTTCAGAAATAATACTTCTATCTTCACATGAAAAAGCCAAATGATTTAACCCAACACAACATCTATTATAATCAACTTCTTTATATTTATCCTTTACCTGAACAAATACAATATACTCTCTATCTGATTTATAACTAAATCCAGCATCCCATTTTTGATAGATCTCATATCCTAATTTAGGTAAGAGAAAATCATAGAACGCTCTTGTTTTTTCAAGATCTCTAACATATATTTCAATATGATGTAACATTTTTCTCCTTTTGCTCTATTAATATTTTTTACTCTTACTCAATTCTAATAATTTTAAAACCGCCTTTAATTTCTAGTCGTTGCAATAGTTCGTATTGCTTTTCAAAAAAATTATTATTTACCTTTGATTTATGATATTCACGTTTACTATATATAAAAACCACTTTATCCTCTAATTTAAATTTATCCGGTTCACAATTAAAACTCATTACTTTTTTACAATTTTTCTTTTGAGGTTTTTCTTTTAAAAAAGTTAGTAAAGAGGTTTAATATCCATATCTTTATCAAAAAAGGATTCTTATTAATAATATTTCCCCATTTTTTTCCGCTTTCACAATACAAAGAATATCAAATCCATATATTTTATGTATTTTTTTTCAAAAATATTAGTTTTCATAGCATTCCTCCCAATATGTATCTTAACTCTTTATCATCTTAAATATGGAATTTATCAAAAATAATCCTATTATAATTGTGATACTAGAAATTTTCATTTTAATATCCCCACTTATCACTGGTGATAGAAATATCCATAAATTGATCAATGATAAAAACAAGGTGTATAGCTTTATATTATGCCAAGATTTTTTTAATGCATCTTTGCTGCCTAATTCTATAAAGAAAATAATCCATATCACAAATAAAATAAAGCTCATCAAATTACCAAACGACAGTAGAAAATAATTATAAAATCCTATAAAAAGATTATCTACTTTTATGACTGAAGCTAGTAATAATAAAGTACACATAAATATAAGCATTAATGACATAATGAAAAAAAGTACTTTCTTTTCCTTAATATGAGAATATAAATACAATAAAAGAGCAGAAAAAATAAAAATAGCAATAAACATCATCATTTTACTTCCTCTCGCATCAATATTACCTAGCAAATCAGAATGATAAGGTACATTTTCTAGCATAAAAGGCGATAATAAGAAAAACATTATCATCGGAAAACTCGAATATATATACTTTAATAGTCTGTTCATAACCACTCTCCTTCTTTTATCTTTTCTTATTACTTATTTATTCTATTGATAACAAAATCTCTATAATTTAAATCACTTCTATTATTAAAACCTATGGATCCCCAAAATTTATTACCCTTTTGATTATTAGAAAAACAGACTAATGCAACTTTATTTATTCCTTCTTCTTTTAATGCAGCAATAACTTTGTTTACAAGTCGCTTTCCAATTCCCAATCTTCTATAACTATGTTTAACAACAGCATGATATATATAGCCTCTTCTTCCATCATGACCAGATAAAATAACGCCAACTACTTCCTCTCTATTTCTACATATAAAATTAGTATTTGGATTTCTATTTAAAAACATATGTATTCCTTCTTTTGAATCGTCAAGAGATCGTAGTCCCATTCCATCGGTATTAGACCATAAATTAAAAACTTCTTCATAATCCTCTATTTTCATTGTAAAAATATCCATAGTTATCTCCTAAAACATTTTTTCCATATTACAATTTTATACCATTATCCGACTTTCTTCAACATTATATCCTCTATGAATTTTATAATATAAAAATAGAGAGCCCACTCCCCCCAACCATACTGGTCAAGGTAGGTACCTTCTACTATTATTATAGCATAAAAATCAATTCCTCTTTGCATCCTTCTAAAAACATTGCTTTTTACTATATTTTTTAATATAATATATAAAACTAAAAGGAGGCGGTATGAAAAGTATATTTGCAATAGGTGGTGGTGAAATAGGTGACTTAGAAACCTTTTCTATTGACAAACTAATTGTTGAATCTTCTAATAAAAAGAACCCAAATGTCTTATTTATACCCACTGCAAGTTATGATGCAAAAGGATATATAGATGCCTTTACTCATGTATACGAAGGTAAGCTCCACTGTAATGTCAGCACGCTATTATTAGTAAATACAGAAATTTCTTTTGATGATATCAAAGAAAAAATACTTCATGCTGATATTATTTATGTAGGTGGTGGAAATACAAGCAAAATGATAACGATTTGGAAGCAATATAAAGTAGATGAATTATTAAAAAAAGCTTATGAAAATGGGACTATTTTAAGTGGACTCAGTGCAGGTTCTATCTGTTGGTTTAAAAAAGGACATAGTGATTCATCTAGTTTTGAAAATGAAAAAAATTGGGCATATAGTGTAATTGATGGTCTTCATTTTATAGATGCTATCCACTGTCCACACTTTAATGAGGATAATCGTGAAGAAGATTTCAAAGAAAAATTAATGCAATTAGATGAAGTAGGTATTGCAATAGAAAATAATTGTGCTATTGAATTCAAAGAAGGATATTATAAAATTTATAAAGCAAATGATAAGGCAAAAGCTTATAAAATGTATCAATCAAACGGAACAATCAGTAAGATTGAATTGGATAATGTTAATGAATATAAGGACATCAAAGAACTATTAAAGAAATAATTTATTATGTATTAGTAACGAGGATGAGAAATGGAAATAAAATTTATAGCAAATTATATATCGTTTGAGAAAAATGAAGAAAACGAATATATTCATGTAGGATTTTCTGACGAAGAAAATGAATGGACTAATTACGTGCTTTTAAATCGTTCTTTTTCTAATGATAGTCAGGATGTTGATTTAGGAATAGACGGTGCATACATTGAAGTAAATGATCAGGCTAGTAGTGGATATGATATATGCAAAAAGGCTATTTTAAAAAATAATTCTTTTGAGCTTATATTACACCTTGAGGATGAAGAAATTAGAATTATTATTGATATTCAAAATATAAACTTAGAAAAAAAATCCATTGAATATTTAAAATTTATACTTGGGGATAAATTAGAAAGTAGGTTCAATTGAAAGAAATTATTTTATGTGATAGAGGAAATTATAAAAAAGCTTCCATTCTATGTGAAAAATATAATCTAGGTGTTAATCTAGATGATTTTGCTGATTTAGAAATTTGTGATAGAAGTTTTGAAAAAGTAAAGTATAATCTATATTTATATAAAAATATAAGGATTGTATCTATGCATGCACCTATAGATAATCTATGTATAGGAAGTTCTGATAAGAAAATAAAAGATTTTACAATGGATGCTTTTGAATATTCTTATAAGGCAGCAAAACTTATAAAATGCCCTAGTATCAATTTTCATCATGGGTTTCTACCTACTTTACACGAAAAAGAAAAATGGCTTAGAAATAGCAGTGATTTCTTAAATAAATTTTTTAAAGATAAAGATGAAAACATTATAATTTATTTAGAAAACAAACTAGAACCTTCGCCAGATATCATAATAGACTTAATAAATAAAGTCGATGATTCTAGACTGATGGTATGCCTTGATGTAGGACATGCAAATGCACATTCTAGTACTGATATTATAAACTGGATTCAGACTTTAGGAGCTCATTTAGGTCTTGTTCACCTACATAATAATTATGGAAAAAAAGATGAACATTTAGCCTTTAATAACGGAAATATTAATTTCAAAGAACTTTGTAAAGCATTAGAAAAATATGCTCCAAATGCTATATGGGCAATTGAAGTCAATGATTTAAAGGATTCAGAGCGTTCTATTAAATGGCTTATTGATAATGAATATTTAAAGTAAAAGAGCTACCTTCTAGATAGCTCTTAATTTCTTACTATTTCTTTTCTTCTATTTGCTTAGCAGCTTTTTTTCGTTTCTTCTTTTTTATACTCTTTATTTTTTTTACTAAGATAATAATAATCACAATTAATACAATAAATGGAAGGAAAATATAATAATTAAAAACATATTTTTTTAAGATAATAATCGTTCCTTTCTTCGGTGCTTTAAATATAGCATAATTACCATCCATTGTATAAGTAATATCTTTCATCTTTCCATCTTCAATGTACTTCAGCTCTTCTTCTTCATATAACTTTGCTCTAAATACATAAATATCTTCTTTAAAAATATCAGTATTTTTTAGTTCATAATTATAGGTTCTTGACTCTGTGTACTTTTCATCATCTACTAATCTATAATCTATTTCATGAAGAACTAGTTCATCAGTAGGAAGAAACTTCCCTTCTACTAATAAAAGAGGTACACTCTCTCCACTAGAAATCGTCTGTATCCATGGTTTATATTCTAAATAAACATCTTTGGACCTAATAATATTTTTTTTATTAAACTCTTGCCATTCTGTATACATATCTTTTGTCGTTGTAGTAGAAGGCACTTGATTTTCATCTATTGTTCCACCATATTTTATATTAACAGTTTTAACCAGTCTATCACCATCATAGAAACGAACAAATAAAGTATTATAATAATTTGGCATATCTTTTATATTAATAAACTCTTCATAAGTTAATGGATAGGCTTTATTTTCATAACTTATACCATCTATTGCACCAATATTTTCATTGACAAATTTATTATTAATAATTTCCGCATCATCCTTAATACTGCCTGCAATAGCTCCTATTTTTTCTCCATCATAAGTGATTCGAACCATACAATTATTATTAGAAATATTATGAACTAAACCACCTACACCACCTATATTACTATTTCCTTTTATATCACAAAGCACATTAGATTCTATAATATCACTCTCAGAATATCCAGCAATACCTCCTAAGTAATTTTTTCCTTCAATATTTCCTTTATTCACTGCTTTGTAAATAGTTCCAATAGCAGACATCCCTGTGATGCCACCAGCATAGTCATTTTTAGTTTTAATGGTACCATTATTTTTACTTGCATAAATAGTTGCTCTAAGGTTGGCTTTGGTATCTCTCCAAATACTTTGTTCTTCCAAGAACTTAATTTTAGGATCATTTCCTATTTCAAAATTATTCATTCCTGAAATACCACCAACATTCATATCACCATTTATAATACCATCATTAATACAAAATGATATGGTTCCTTTTTTTAATTCACCCTTTTTATAATCATAAATAACCTTATAAGAATATTCAGGCTTTTTCGTAATATCTTGAATAATATTTCCTATCGTATTAAAACTATCTACAATATCATCAGCTATATCATGAACTTGATTTAAATTTTCTTTTTCATTAACTAAAATTTTATCAAAATTAGTATAAATAGTATCTAACTCTACATAAATATCATCATATGATGAATGAAGTGAGTCGTTAACATAATCAAATTCTTTTTTTACTAAATCTTCTATTTTATGAAGCTCATCATTATTGATATCAAATCTTTTATTCATTTCATCATTAAGAATTTTTATATTATCTTGCATTCGGTATAATACCGTTTCAAGCTCTTTTTTATTATTTGAAATTCTACTGAGTGCCTTATCATTGGATGCAGTCACTGTAGAAATATTCTCATTTAATTCATTATTTAATGCAGTTACTTCATTTGAAATAATATCAATTGCACTAAATGTTGTATCAATTATAACATCAACATCATCTGTTGATTCTTTTAAAATATTATTTGATATTTGAGCTAAATTAGAAGCAATATCCAGTAAATTCTTCAGTCTCTTGTTTATTTCTGGAAAATTATTCATCATATCATTAATAGTAGTAATATTTTTTACTAAATCATTCAGCTCTTCTATATTTTTATTGATAAGAAGTATCTGAGTTTCTACTTCTAATGTATATTTTTTAACGGTATCATTAATATTTTTAAAATTATCTTTAAGAGCTAATAATCTATTTTTCTGAATCACAAGAACATCTCTACTATTTGCAATCGAATCATTAGCATCCGAAATCGACTGATTGGTATCATCTATAATCTGCACAACATCATCAATAATTGGATCAATATAATCCAGTGCTTTTTTAGAATCATCAAGTATCAAAGTAGAATACTTTTTAAACTCATCAATCATCTCATCATTTGTCTTATTAATGAGTTCAACAGAATCATAAATACCATCTACTTTAATCTTTGAAAATTCATTGACATTAGTCGCTATATTTTTAAAATTATCTTCTATTTTTTTGATTGAATTATTAATTGTAGTACTTCGATTAATTGCTTCATTTTCAGTAACTTCTAACTCTTTATTAAACTCTTTAAAAAGCATAGATAAATGATCAAACTCATTTCTTAATTTATTCGCTTGGTCCTTACCATATTTCATATCAATATCCGGTTCAAACTGTCCAACAATACCACCAATATCTCTTCTCCCAACTACTTTTCCTGAATTATATGAATTTGTAATAACACCACTCTGTATACCTGCTATTCCACCAATATTATCTCCTAGATGAATATATCCAATATCAGAAGTATTTGAAGATGATATAATCAGTCCTTCATTTCTTCCTACAATACCACCAACACAAGAAAAAACATCGGTTGTACTATCTTTTTTATCTCCTAAAAATTCATATCTAATATCCTCAAGACTTAGAATTTTATTCTTATTCACTTGATTTTCAGCAGTATTTACCATCCCCTCATTCAAGCATTTTTTTATTTCACCTTCATTAAATCCAGCAATTCCACCAGAATGAAGCGTTCCTATAACAGTTGCCTTTGAACTAGAACTTGTTATAATTCCAGATGAGGTATTAACACCAACCACACCACCGATATCGGTCTTTCCTTTGACCATACCAAATACTGTACAATTATTAATTCGGCCTCTATTTTCACCCACTAGGATACCAAGGCTCTTTGCTGTTCCAGATGGATGAACATAAGCATCTACCCTTAAATTTACTACTCTTCCTGAATTAATTCTAAAAAGACCTAATTTAGAACCAGAAGCATTTATATGAACCCCTTTTATACTATGTCCTGTCCCATCAAATGTCCCATAAAATATAGGAATCGATTTAAATTCATAACTAGAAAAATCTAAATCTGTATTTAAAATAAATTTCTTATCTTTTGAATAACTATCTAACTGACAATTATTTGCAAACTTGATAAAATCTTCTTCATCATTAATATATATCACATGATCAGCATATACTGGAATAAGTAGAAAACTAAAAAGTAGTACATTAATTATTATTTTTTTCATCGTCTTCCTCCTCAGCACTTGCAAGTATTGCATCAATCTCACCTTTTATAACACCTTGAAGATTTCCTTCAATATATCCAGATACAGTTCCTTTAATATATCCATCGAGTTTTACTTCATCTTTTTTCACTCGTTCATACTTCTTAATATTAAGAGTAAGAGCAGATTTTTCAATAATATAATCCCCTACATTCAGTATTTGAGGAAGTACAGTAAGTACAAGAATTATTGAAATAAGCGTTCCTCGACCAAGAGCTATACCTATTGAAGATACAACAGGATCTGTGGACATATTTCCTATCAGATAACCAGCAGTTGTAAGAATAGTTCCTGATGTAAATACAGTCGGAAATGCTTGATTCAACGCTTCTATTGTCGCTTTATTTCTATCCATCGTAAGTTTAAGTACTTGATATCTATTGGTAATTAATATCGCATAGTCTATTGTTGCACCCATTTGAATTGCTGATACAATAAGATAACTTAAGAAGAATAAATTCGTATCTGTTAAATATGGGAAGGAGAAATTAATAAAAATACTTCCCTGTATTGTAAGTATCAGCATAAATGGTAGTCCAACTGACCTAAATGTAAATAAAAGAATGAGCATAACAAATAGTGCCGTCATAATACTGATTTTAATATTATCATTTTGGAACGATGATCGTAAATCAAAAGCAACTGTAGGCTCTCCTACTAGTACCACTTCATCATAATAAGTATATGCGATATCTTTAATTCTATTCATCAACTTCGTTGTTTCTTTACTCTCATCAATAACATCTGCTACAATAACAATACGAGAATAATTTTCTCCACTTAGCTGAACTTTAACTTTTGATAACATATCATCTAATTCTTCAAATTTTTCTTTTTCCTCTCCTTCTAAAGCAATAATTCCTTTTGATTTCTGTTCTTTAATAAAATCTACAATATCAATTAGCGGAGAAGAATATTCATCTACATTTTGAAATACTGCTGCATATTCATCTTTACTAAGTCCATATGCCCTAAATAATAGCCTTGAAAGTTCAATATCAACACCACTGATTTCAGCGAACTGTCTAGGTGTTACTTTATCTGTTAGCATAATATTATTTTCTTCGTCCACTTCAATATTTGAAAGTCCAACACATTCTACTACATTACTCTGCTTTTTAATCTCTTTGATCATCTGCTTTTCATATTCGTAATTTCCTTTTGGAACAACGACTGCAATATTGTTTTTAGTACCAAAAGTATTATTGATTTTATCCTGTGCCGTTCTACTCACTGATTTATTATCTGTATCGATATACTTCATTGAAAAAACATAATCTGCTTTATTAGAATATATTAAACCAAAAATAAGAACAACTACAAATACTGGTAGAAGAATATATTTTGTTTTTACAACAATTTTACCTAAAAATGTTATTTTAGGCACAAAATTTTTATGCGTTGTCTTTTCAATGCCCCTACTGAACATTAAAAGAAGTCCAGGCATTAAAAGAAATACGGTTATAAGACTAAACACAATCCCTTTTATGAGTACAACACCCATATCAAGACCGATTCTAAACTGCATTGTAGTCAGTGCAAGAAGTCCTGATACTGTTGTTAAACTACTAGAAGAAATCTCGATAATCGCCTTTGAAAGCGATTTAATAATAGCCTCTCTTGGATTATAATGTTCCATCTCTTCCATAAATCGATGACATAAAATAATTGCATAATCAACAGCCAGTGCAAGCTGTAAAATAATAGCAATAGAATTGGTTACAAAAGATACTTCTCCAAACCAGTAATTCGTACCCATATTTAAAACGCCAGCTACTGCAAATACGATAAGAAATACGATAATCTCAACATAGGATTTTGAAGTGAAAATTAAAACCGCCACAATAACAATAGCTGAGAGGATAAGAATAACTCTCATTTCTGCTTCTAATACCTTAGAAAAATCATCTCCTACTTCTGATACAATGTATACATCATAGTCTTTTAGATACTCTTTAATATTATCCATCGTTTCAAGAACAATCGGATCATCCTTTGTATTATCAAAGCTGACGATAATAAGCGCTGAAGATTCTACATAATACTTTTCTGTATTATCAAAAGTAACTCGCAGTACACCACTCTGAGCTTCAATAAACTCTTTAATTGTACTTGCTCTTTCATAGGTAATATTGGATATCATGATTTGAGCAGAAGCATAGGTCTTAAATTCTTCTTCCATAATATTAAGTCCTATTCTCGTCTCTGTTGTTTCTGGCAAATAAGATGATATTTCTTGATTAATTTTTACTTTTGGAATAGATATCACTGAATAAATAAGTCCAAGTACAAATAAAAGATAGAAAGCTTTTCTTTTATCTACTATAAATCGTGATATCCTTTCCATAAAATTTAACGATTCATTATTATTCATTATACACCTTTCTATTAATAGACACCTGTTGACTTTTTTGATTTATAATATATAATTATAATATCTAATAACAATTAGTCAAGTACTTAATTATTTTTTAATATAGGAGTTTTACAAAATGGATAGACGAATAAAGAAAACGAGAAATAGTCTTGAGAAGGCTCTTTTACATTTTATGAAAAATAAAAATATAACTAAAATTTCTGTAAAAGAACTTTGTCAATATGCAGATGTAAATAGAGGTACTTTTTATTTACATTATAATAATATTTTTGATATGCTCGAAAGCATTCAAAATAAAATACTAGAGGAGTTCAAAAAAGATTTGAGCAAGTATAATGATTTTAATAGTAATTTTAATATGGGTTATTTAGAAAATTTATTAATTGATATTTTTAATTTCTTTGATAAAAATTCTGAAATTTGCCTTACACTATCTAGTGAAAACGGAGATAGCATCTTTGAATCTAAATTAAATGAAATTGTATATAATACAATGCATCCGATTAGAAATCGATTAGAAGATGAGGATAAACTATTTTTCCATTATTATTATTCTTTTTTTATTTCTGGTGTTACCAAAATTATTCTTGAATGGTTAAAAACAGGAAAAAAAGAATCACCTAAAAAGATGATGTCTTTAACCCTTAATACCATGAATTTATTTAATAAAATCCCAAAATAAATCGAGAGCATTATCATAATGCTTTCCTTTTTTTGCCTCTTTTTCATTGTAGATATTATTGGATTTCACCTTATTATATAACATATATGGAACAGGATCTTTTGTATGCGTTCTTACACTTACTGGCGTATAATGATCTGGCAATAACAGCAGCTTATACTCACTAAAATCAGAAATATATTTATCGATATACTCTATGGTCTTTATTTTATCCATAAAACTTCCTCTATGCCCTGCTTCATCAGCACCTTCAAAGTGAATAAAAACAAAATCATGCGTTTTTAATAGACGGATGGCTTCATCAAATTTTCCCTTATAATTCGTATTAACAGTACCTGTTGCTCCTTTTATAATCGGTGCAGTCATTGAAGCTGCTATTCCTATTCCTCGTATTAAATCTGTAGAAGATATTACTGCTCCTTTTAATTGATTTTTTTCATAAAAAGAAGGAAGAGATGGCACTGTGCTCTTACTCCAAAGCCATATCATATTAGCAGGATGAAGTCCTCTTTCTATTCTCTTTTTATTAATTGGATGATGATTTAACATCTTATATGACTTCTCTATAAGCTTATATAAATCATCATTTTTTAAATGCCCTTTAATCTTCTGATTTAAAATATCATGAGGACCAATAAGATAATCATACGATTTCTCTGAAGAGAAAATATTTTGATAGCCTTTTCCTAGATGAAAGCCCCCTATTTCTTTATTTAAAGCATCAATTAAAATAGCTGCCTCCTCATCACTGATTAAAGAAGCCGTATTATCAATAAGCTCCAAAGAAGAAAAATCTTCTCCTTTCACTGTTACAAAATTACTCCTGTATAAGTATCCAACCGTACGTATTCCGAGACTTATGGCTTCAAATCCAGCTCTTCCTTTATAATATAATTTAGGATCATAACCCAGTATATTCATATTACAGACATCAGAGGCCGCTTTGAATCCATCTGGCGTTGTTTTTACTGTGCCGACTTCTGAATACCTTGCATACCAATTGATATTTGGTGTATATGCAGATTCCAAAGGCGTTTTATCACCGAGCTCTTTTACAGGATAATCTGCCATTCCATCGATTAACACTATTATATATTTCATTTTTTCTCCAAAAAATATTCTTAATACAATTGTATTAAGAATATCCATTTTATTTTATATTCGCTATTAAATTTTTTGAAAATTCATCAAATAATTCTTTATTATACTCTTTATACCCTTCAAGATTACCATTATCAGAAAGATCAACTAAGTTTTTATCAATTGGAAACTCTGCTAATAATGGGATATTAAATTTTGAAAGCACTTTTTCAACATTACTCTGACCAAAGATATAATGCTTTTTATCACAATTATCACAAACAAAATAACTCATATTCTCTACTAAACCATATACAGGGATATTCATCTTATTTGCCATATGTATTGATTTATTAACAATAATTTGAACTAAATCCTGAGGTGTAGATACAACAATAATTCCATCTACAGGAAGACTCTGCATTACTGTTAATGTAACATCAGATGTTCCAGGTGGTAAATCAATTACTAAATAATCAAGCTCCCCCCAATCTACATCATCATAGAACTGCTGCACTGTACTACCGAGTATTGGACCTCTCCAAACAACTGGATCATCTTCATTTTCTAATAAAAGATTTAAACTCATAATCTTTATTCCAGTAGAACTAATTGCAGTACTCATTCCATTATCGCCTTGAACAATCTTTTGATTTGTAACGCCAAATAATTTTGGTATGGATGGACCTGTAATATCTGCATCTAATATTCCTACTGTATGCCCTGCATTTCTAAGCGCTGCAGCAACAAGTCCTGTGGATGTTGACTTACCAACACCTCCTTTACCGCTCATTACAGCAATAATTTTATGAAATTTATTTTTTTTGAAGTCAAAATTTATTACTTTATTCATTGTAACCTCCTACTAACTGACTTTATTCTTCCCATTATTTTTAGCATCATATAATGCTTTATCTGCATTTAATACCATATCTCTAATATTATCTCCATGATGATATTCAGAAACTCCAATACTAGTTGTTACTTTTATCTGTCCTTCAAAAACAGCATTAGAAACATTTAAACGTAATTTTTCTGCAATTTTAATTGCCTCATCTCTTGTTGTCCATGGAAGGATAATAACGAATTCATCGCCTCCCCATCTAGCAACAACATCCGTTTCTCTAACACCTGATTTAAGAATCGAGGCAAATGTTTTAAGTACCTCATCTCCTCTATTATGCCCATAAGTATCATTGATTCCTTTAAATTTATCAATATCAAGTAATAAGATAGAAAAACTAATGTTATATCGATTACTTCTTTTAATCTCATAATCAAGAACTTCATCCACTTTTATCCTATTATACGTCTTTGTAAGAGGATCAATTGTTAATTTTTCCTGATATTTTTGGATTTCCTTATATGCCGCTTCTGTTTTTCTCTCTTCATTTTGAAGCTGAATATTGTTTTTTACAATACTCTTTGTCATCTTATAAAGCTCAACTGCAAGCATATCAATTTCATATAATCCAGTTTCAATATCTGTTTTTATCACATTACCAGTATTTGAAAAATCTTGTGTCTTCTTAGAAAGCTCTTCTAAAGAATCTGATAAAAGTTCTGCACTCTTATACATTTTTTTCTTAAACAATGAGAGTAAAACTAATATAATAATATAAGTTACAACGAAAATTTCTAAGATTGTTCGAAACATATTTTCAATAATTAGTACTTCTCTTTCAAATAGCTCTGATACATTCGTTAAAATAATAAGCGAAAAATCTTTAAATCCAAGGTCTTTTATTCCTACATGAAGATTTTTCCCCTGATATTCAATATACGTATTATCATAATCAAATTCAGAAAAACAATCCTTATACTCGCAAATACCATTATTGAATAAGTCATCCTTTACATGCATTAGTCCCGTATTATTTTTTACAATAACAACCTTATCTTCTTCAGAAAAAGTATCGCCAACAAGCTTTCTAACATCAATATCAAAACATAGTATTCCTTTATACTTTGTATCTACATAAATTGGAAAAAATAATAAGATATCCTCTTCATTTTTTTCAATTATAAAGTTGTTTAACTGATTACCATCCTTATTTTCTTTAAAATTTTGTTCATTTAACTGCATCACATGATACGACATATCATCTAATACATCAGTATATGGATATCTTCTTAAAACCCTCTCTTCTGATAAATAATATATTGCGCGGATATATACATTATTTAGTACATTCGTCTTCATAATAGCATCCATATATTCCATCTTATTAATGTTTTCAAAAAATAGTTTCTCATTTTTTGGTTGTTTTAAGAAAAAAACACCTGAACCACCATCATTATCTACTTTATAATAATATTCTTCATTGCTTTTTTCAAATTTAATATTCGAAAAATATTTAATACTTTCTGCTTTTTCAAAAAAATTATAGATACCATTTTTGCTGATTTCAATTGATTTCTCAATTTTATTTGCTTCCAGTATTCCTAGATTCACTTTATTGATATTATCTTTTTCTATCTCACCCTTAATTCTATCAATACTGATTTCATGAAACTGATTTAATACTACTTCATAAACAATGATACCTACGAGTATAATAAAACATAATAAAATAATTGACAAAATCATATTATACTTCATTATTATACTTTTCATATAAGATTTTAATTTTTGTTTATATTTCATTTTTTTCACCTACCGGATTAATCTTCTTCATTAAATAAACAAATGGTGTATCACAAATACTTGTTAGTATTTTTAGTACATAAGAAGTCCAAAAAATACTAAATAATATAGTAGAAGGTACTGCTCCTGTGAAAACAATAAGAGTAAATATGATGGTATCTATTGCCTGACTAATCAATGTACTACCATTATTTCTAATCCAAAGAGTTGCATCGGAGCTATATTTTTCTTTAATTTTATTAAATATTATTACATCGAGCGTTTGACTCACTAAATATGCTACTAAAGAACCAATTGTTATGCGAGGTAGTAAATTAAAAATTGTTTCGAGTGACTCCTGTGCAAAATCCACATCATTAGGTACAAATTTTAATGCAACCTGTGTAATAACAGTAAATGAAAATAGCATAAAAAAGCCTATAAAAACTGCTTTTTTAGCCTCCTTAACACCATATTTTTCATTAATCAAATCAGTCGCTAAAAAAATACTACCATACATAATATTTCCAAGCGTTGCAGATATAGAAAACAAATCAATCATTTTAATTACTTGAATATTAGCAGCAACAATAGCAAAGCCAATCCAAACATGAAGACCTGTTAATCCAAATATTTTATAAGCTATAACAAGTAATGAAAATTGTAATATAATAAATAATAACCATAATAATTCGTTACTCAATCATTCCTCCTACTCCATAATCTGTATTATCAAAAAGAACATCTACTTTTTCTATATCCCTCAAATAATAATATTTATCTTTAAACCATGAAATAAGAGCCTTGTCCGCTTTAATACTTGTTGTATTTTCTATATATATATTTACGCAAATATGATCAAAATACTTTAATCCTATATTAATATCTCGATCAATCATTTCCTTTGTTTGTCCTTTTATACCAACTAATAAACAAATATTTGAGAAATACCTTCTTATTTCCTTATAATCTGCATTTCCCATTCCTTTTTTAAGTACTTTCTCTCTAAATGAAGTATCAAATGTCTCTACACCACATTTAAAAATTACTTTTTGAGAAAACATATTTCTTATTTCATCTAATCTTTTTCTATAAATATAATGACTTTCAAAATAGAGAATCTCTATCTGTTTTTCATCAGCAATTTTCTTTATATCTAAAAGAGTTTCTTCTGGTAATTCAAAACAAGAACCTGAATTAATAATCTCCAGTTTCTTATACACACCTGTAATATTTTTTAATACCTCTTTATTTATTATGATTCCTTTATTGTTATCCTCTTCATTATCATGAATATAATCACAAAAAGTACATCGACTCCATATACAGGGTCTAGATTTTAAAAGTACAATTTCTCTTTTATTTCCTTCTTCTATAATACTATATCTACTTAAATTCATTTTTCCTTAACACATAATCTTTTAACTCTGTAAGGAAGGTATCTTCCTTTGCCGTTCTAATTCCTTGATGATCTATAATAAACATCATAATCATTAAGAATATAAACACATTGATATATACATCTTTTAAATCAAAGGTAAAATAATTTACAATATATATATAATCTAAACTACCATCCCAAAATATCTTATCAATGAAAGAACATATTCCTCCTGCAAGAACAAAAGAAAGTGTAGTGGATAATAATTTTGTATTATAATTTTTATATACTATAAACTGATACACAACAATAATTCCTATGATTATAAAAGCGACTAAAAATATATGAATAAATTTTGATACGCCTAATTGAAATAATGAATTAATCCATGAATAATCTCTATTAAAAAGTGGATCAAAATAAATATAATTTTTTATAATGGGTATACTAGCCTCTAAATACTTAGCATTTATAATAAGTTTTATACCTTGCTCGATAAGAATTAATATCAATGTTATTAAGATAAATTTATTTTTTTTCATATTTTCCTCTTTTATGCACTTCTACACATATTATCATATTTTGTAGCGTGAAATCAAGATTTTTATTTTGTTTTTATATTTTATTCGATAATAGTACAAAGAAAATAAAGATATTACAATACTATAATATCTTAAATATAGACAAATGTAAAACCTTATATTAAATTTTTAAAATTTATTTATACTTTTTATTAATTTCTTGTTATAATATTAGAGATTGGAGGTCTTATGATTTATAAAATAACAAAGGAAAATAGAACAACTGAGAAAGTACTTCAAGCATTAAAAGAACACCCACAAATTAAATTTATTTCACTAATCGGTGTAGATTTAGGAAATAATCATACAGATGAAAGAATACCTGTATCAGCGGTAATCGATGATATGAGTAATTTTTTAGAAAAAGGAGTTCAAACAGATGGATCTTCTGTTGTACTGCCTGTTATTGCAGAAATTAATAATGCAAAAGTTGATTTAATACCAGATAATGAGGTAGATTGGTTTATTGATTACAATCATGACTTTATCGATGAAAAAACAAATCTTCCAGTAGGAACTCTTTTGATTCCATCTATTCTTATTCACGATGGAAAATACTGTGGTTCAAGGTCTATTTTAAAATCAGCAGTAAAGAATTTTAAACATACTCTTTTGCGTGAAATAAAAAATAATCCAGAGCTTATCAAAGAACTTGATATAAAGCCAGATGATATAAAAGAGATTGTTCTAACAACTGCAACCGAACTAGAATTTTGGGTTAAATCTCCCGATTCAAGAGCAGAAGAAAAATTACTTTCTACTTCTGAAATATTGAAAGAACAATATTGGAAGCGTACTGTAGGAAAAGTTCGAACAGCAATGGAAGAGGCATTGCTTCTCTTGGAAAAATTCGATTTACAACCCGAAATGGCACATAAAGAAGTCGGTGGTGTACCATCAAAACTAGAAGGGAGCAATCATTTTTCTCATATCCTCGAACAGCTTGAAATTGACTGGAAATATTCCAATGCAGTTCAAGCCGCAGATAATGAGTTGATTGTAAGACATATTATAAAGGACTGCTTTGTTCGTTATGGGCTGGAAGTTATCTTTAAAGCAAAACCAATGGAAAATGTTGCAGGTAGCGGTGAACATCATCATATTGGTGCTGTACTCCTATTAAAAAGCGGGAAAGCGGTTAATTTATTTGCACCCAAAAAATTTGAAAAGTATTTTTTAAATAAAATAGGATATGGCTCTCTAATGGGCATATTAAAACATTATGATTTAATCAATCCATTTATTACTGCTTCAAATGATGCGTTTAATCGATTAAAACCAGGTTTCGAAGCACCGATTGTACCAGTTGCTTCACTCGGTCATAGTCCATCGATTCCATCGCGAAATAGAACGGTATTAATCGGTCTTATTCGAGATATGGAAAATCCTCTAGCTACTAGATTTGAGCTGCGTTCACCTTCGCCTCTATCAAATACTTATCTATGCCTTGCTTCTACTTATCAGTGTATGATAGATGGTATACATGCTGTTTTACACTCAGAACATGACCTTTCATATTTAGAAAAGGCTTTTGATAAAGGATATAATGAAGAAGTATTTTATTTAAATAGAGATAGAGTCTACCGATCAGAAGAAGATGTTTTTGAGCGTTTTACTGATGAAGAAAGAGATACAATCTTTGGAAAACCACCAATGACCGTATGGGAAAATATTTCATCATTAAAAGATAATCCTTCGATAAATATTCTAAAAGATAATGATGTATTTACCGATAGAATTTTAGAATCGTATATAGAAGGGGTTAAATCTAATTGGACTTTTGAACTCGAAAATAGAATTCTTCTTCAAAATAGGGATATTATTAGAAATGCTAAGAAATTACATGATGAAGATGCTGTTGATTTAGATATAATGAAATGGAAAACCATCAATGATTTAAGATATAAGCTAATGAAGAGTAATTTCAAAAACAAGTCATTATTTGCTTTGATTTCAGATAATATTGCTAAAGGGAATTTTGATGAAGTATCTAGAATCCAAATAGAAATGCAAGATAAAATATCTAGCTTAAAAAAACTTTATGAAGAATATAAAGAAAACTTATTAAATTTATAAAGCTATTTACAAATCTTTCTTCCTCTTTTATAATGTCTGTGTAAAGGAGGAAGCATGGAAATATTAAGCGTAAACGAACTAAAGAACATAATAAACAAAATAGATTCCTATAATGATTATGACTTAAATTCATTTTCTGAAACAATCAGTGATTATTGCTGTGAACTAACAGATGAAGATATAGGAAATGTTGTCACTTTTATAGAAGATGAACTAAATATTTATTCTGATAAAGAGCTTAAAAATATTGAAAATCATTTATTATATGAACTCTATGAATATACAAATCATTTATTTGATTAGGAGGTAAAGTTGAAAAAGAAAATATTTGCTCTACTTATAATCGTTATTCTAGTCTTCTCATTTGTGTCATGTAATGATACCACTGAAAATACAGAGGATAATAAAGTAGTTGCAGAAGAAAATAAAAAAGAAGAACCTAAAGAAGAAAATAAAAAAGAAGAACCTAAAGAAGAAAAAACAGAAAATAAAACAGAAGAAGCAAAAGAAGAAGAAAACGTGCAAGATGAAGGGATTGACAGAAAAGATGTTGCTGAAAAATATAAATGGAATCTTTCTGATATCTATGAAAACGAAGCTGCTTTCGATGCAGATGTTAACTATGTAGAATCTTCTTATACATTCTTTAGAGAGCATAAAAAAGATTTTACAGCTTCGTATAATACATTCTTAGAGGTATTTAAAAAATTTGAAGAGGTAAGAAGAAAAACAGATAAATTATATGTATTTGCTACTCTACAATCTCATACCGATACAGAGGATAGTCATTATTCTGATTTAGTGGATATTGCAACTAAATTAGATGCTGATTTAAATTTAGAAATTGCTTATTTTTCTCCAAGTATTATCAATATGGATCAAAAGGTATTAACTTCTTATATCAATAAAGAATCATTTAAGGAATTTAAACCTTATGTAGATGATATTCTTGAGATGAAAGATCATATATTAGGTAATGAGGCAGAAGAGATTATTGCAAAAGCAAAAATATTGTTTAAGCTACCAGAATCAATATATGAAGCCTATGTATATAATACGGATTTATCCAAATATCTTCCTGAACCAGATTTAAATAAATTTTGGTTTGGCACACGAGAAGATAAAATAAAAGTAATAGAAGATTTATATAAAAAAACAGAAGTTGGTAACGATTTATTAGCTGCTATCTATGAAGCAGAAATTAAAAAGAATACTTTCTTTGCTCAGGCAAGTAATTTTGAAAACGCTTTGGATATGGCACTTTTTTCTGATGGTGTTACAAAGGAAGAATATAATAAGATATTTGAAATCACCCATAAAAATTTAGATAAACTCCATAAATGGATTAGTTTAAAAAAGAAAGTTCTAAAATTAGAGGAATATCATTTCTTTGATGCTTATACACCGCTTGTATCAGCTAGCTTTGAAACATATACTCCAGAAAAAGCTCTGGATTATATCAATAAAGCGCTTGAGCCTCTTGGAGAAAAATACTTAAAAGATTTTAATGAAGGATTCAATAATAGATGGGCTGATGTTTATCCTACAAAGAACAAATATCAAGGAGCTTATCAATGGGGAACGTATGATACACATCCTTTTGTACTACTAAATTATAACGAAACACTTGAGGATGTATCCACTCTTGCTCATGAGATGGGTCATGCGATAAACTTTAAATATACAAATGAAGCACAGCCATACTTTGCTTCTAATATTCCAATATTTAATGCAGAGATTGCTTCTACAACGAACGAATCCCTTATATATGAATATAGAATAAAATCGGCAGAAACTAAAAAAGAAAAACAAAACGCACTTGTGGATTATATTTCTTTAATAGAAAATACGATCTATGTACAAATGTTATATGCTGATTTTGAAAAAAGAGTCTATGAGGCTTATGATAACGATATTCCATTAAATACTGAATTTTTTAATCATACAATGAGAGATGTTCTAAAAGAATATTATGGAAAAGACTTTACTGTTGATGAAGTGCAAACTTATCAATGGTCAGAAGTCCCTCATTTCTTTAATGCATTCTACGTTTATAAATATGCGACAGGACTTTCTGCTGGTATAAACTTCTCAAGTAATATTTTAAATGGAACAACAAAAGATAGAGACTTATATTTAGATTATTTAAAATCAGGTTCATCGGATAATCCTGTAGAATTATTAAGAAAAGCTGGTGTTGATTTTAGAAGTGGTTACCCACTAGAAAATGCCTATAAACGTTTTGGCGAATTAATTGATGAATTTGAAAAGACGCTAGAATAAAATCATATGATACTTCCAAAATAGAGGAAGTATTTTTATGAGTAGAAAGAAAAATACTTAAGCAACAAAAAAACGCTGAGAAGAAGAAATATAAACCTTCTCAGCGTTTTTTATTTTGTTTTCAACAGCAGTTTTCCTTCTTCCTACCAATCAGAAGCATTTTTAGAATACTTTTCATTCATCTCCAGTATTTCTTCTTTCTTTTTCTCGTCAATATCAATAATATCAAAATGAGGTTTTGCAAGATAAAATCCTTGTATATAATCTACTTTAGAGCTAATTAAATATTCTAGTTCTTCTTTAAATTCTACTCCTTCAGCAATAATTTTGGCATCAATCATTTTTGCATATTCTATAATTGTTCTAATACGCTGCTTTTTCTCTGGTTCACGTTCAATATGCCTAATTAAATCCATATCAATTTTAATAAAATCTGGTTTAATACTTAACAGCATATTATCAGAAGCATAACCAGAACCAAAATCATCAATGGCTATCATACAAGAAAATTCTTTTTTATAACCTTGTTTTACAGTCATACTCTTTTCAATGATTTTTTCAGCCTCTGTAATTTCAATAACAATCTTATCCCCATATTTTTTTAACTTCTCTTTGATTATTTTTTCAGACTCTTTTGGTAAAGTCTTACTAGCTATTGAATTAATAAAAATCTTTTTATCTTTTAATAACTCGTCATACTCTTCCATCTTTAATAATACATTTTCAAACGTAATTTGCTCTATTTGAGTTAATTTAAACTGCACTTTTGCAAGTAGCATCACATCAGATACTGTTTTTAATATATCAGACTGCGGCCTCATAAGTGCTTCATAGGCAAAAATTTCACCTGTTTTCGTTGATACAATAGGCTGAAAAGCAAATTCAACAAGTTTTTCTTCTATTACTTTATTTAACTCCTCTTTCGCAGATAATATAATATATTCTTTTTCATAAGTAGACCTATCAAATTCATAAATCATCCCTTTATTAGAATGTTTTGCACCATACATTGCAAAATCTGCATATCGGTATAAATCTTCAAAACTACTCCCGTCATCAGGATACCATGATACACCCATTGATGCCCTTATCTTCGTTGTTTCTCCTCTTGATATAACCATTTCTGTAGATAAAAACTTATACTGTATTTCTTTCAGTATTTTTCGAACCTCATCCTTTTCTTTATCATATCTTATAAATAAGAAGAACTCATCTCCTGAAAATCTAGAAATATTACAAGTAATGGAAGCAAATGATTTTATGATATCAGCTGCTTTTTTAAGATATTCATCCCCCCAATTATGACCATAAATATCATTAATATATTTAAGATTATCAAGATCAATCATAACCATTGCAGCATTTTGGTAAGGATTAACTCTTAATTTTTCAGTAACTAACCTTTTAAAATAATTTCTATTTGGAAGATTTGTAAGATCATCATGATTTCTTTCATACTCTAATTTCAAAATATCTAAATACTCAACAGTATAATCTTCATATATATGAAATATTCTAGAATTAATTACTTTTTTAGAGTATTTGATATAAATAGTTTTTATAACAAAAGGACGTTTCGATGTTACTCTTATAATCTTTTCATTCTCACCTGTTTCAAATGTTTTTGCATAACTCAGCTTATAATTATGGAATACTTTTTTAATCGATGTCTTTAGCTCCTTATAAGTATATTTTCCAATAGCATTTTCTTTTTCCTCTGGCATTTGAAGTAATACACTTATTCTACCCGCTCTATTATACATATGATTTTCTTGATCTTCTTCAAATATAACAATGGAATGTCCAATAATTTCAAGAAGATTCTGCATTTGTAAGTAAGTATTTGCCACATCCAACGACATATCTTCTATCGTGGATTTCAATACATTCACTTCTTTTACTCGAGTTCTTTTAAAACGCACATCTTGTTTTAGATCCATTTTTCCAATTTCTTTTACCAAACTCTTAATTGGACTTGTAAAGAGTCTTGCCACTATAATCGTAAGAAGAATTGCTGTTATAATACTAATCACAATAGACATTATAACACCTTCTTCATATCCTATAGAATGGTACTTTAAATTTCTCTCATCAAATAAAACTAATAATTTCCAATCTTCGCTTGAATAATAGGAATCTTGATTGTATATATTTAACCTGTGTTCTATAGCATATACCCTATCATCATCTGTTTTCCCAAAAATAGATAAAAAGTTCTCTTTATAATTAAAATTACTATTTTGATATATATTCTTTTCCTCAACATAATAAAGTCTATCTTTTTTAGAAGGAGCATATATATAATCTCCCGTATATGCTTCTATATCCGCACTGATTACCTTCTTACCACTCCTACTATTTTTTACAATAGCAAATCCTGAAGGATATTCCATTCTAACAAACGAAGAATCCATAATATCTCTAACTAAACTTTCTCTAATCTCAATTCCAAGTATTCCATATAAAACACCCGTATACTTATCAATAATAGGATAAATATAAACAAAATTATTTTCATCATTATTTAATAAATCTTGCTTTGATTTCCAATGAGCAAGTCGTAGAGCATCCTTTTCCTCTGCCTTTCTATAGTGATTTAAAACTTCCGATTTTAGACTATCAAGTACTTCATATTCTCCTTTTTCTATCGAAGGCTTCCAGTTAATTCCTAATGTTATTTTTTGATTTTTTATTAAATTATAATCCCCAATTTCAAGTGTAATATCGGAATTATTATCATCATTATACCATTCATTAGAATCATGGATAAAATAAATAGAATCTGTAGAATCATCCTCTAGCATCTTATCATTTAAAATGACAAAACAACTTGTAGAATATGTATTTTTTTCTAACTCTAATAAAGCACTTACAATATCTTCTGTTATTGTAAATTCCCTATTATAATACTTAGATTCTCCATATTCATACGATACATCAGATAAAAATTGATCAATGGCTTTTTGCGATCCCCATTTATTAACCATTGTATTTTCGAGTTTATAAGCGCTCTGCTCCAGACTGTTAGAATAATAATTATACGTAGATGTTTCTAGCATTTTGATGATATCTATTTGTGAAAAAATCAAATAAAAAATTCCTAATTGCAATAAAAGAACCACAAGCATAATAATAAATACTTCAAAAAAAGCTGGAATTTCTTTTTTATTATTCATTGCGATCCTCCTTTAAATATTACTTAGAATATGTTTGTAATGTAAAGTTAATTTTTTCTACAAAAGAATCATACCAATTATCAAAATATTCATCCGATATATAATATTTGATAGCACTATGATAACTTTCTCCAGACAGTACTCTATCTCTTACTTTTTTTGCATTCTTTTTCGCAAGATAGGTAAACTCCTTTTCTATAATAACTCTTACTTCTTCATAACCATCTAATACATCTGGTGTATAAGATGTCATATGTTCAAACTGATTAATACCAATATTTAATGTATTGATAATATCATTATTAATTTTATTATTTTTTTCAAATTCTAGTATAACATCTTTTTTTAACGCTTCTTTTTTCACTGGAAAATAAGAAGATTTAACAGCAAATTCTAAATTATTCTCCTTTTGAGTAATCCATTTTACAAATCGTACTGCTTTTTTATTTTTCTCTTTATTCGAATCGATGCAAAAAACTCCTCCTCCCTGACTAATAAAGAATTTCTTTTCCCCTTTAATATAAGGTGAATGCATCACTTTAATTTTTGCATCATATTTTTTATTATTAATATAAACTTCTTTAGGAAAATACGTTGCACTTGTTGTATAAGAAAGGCCAATCAGAAGATTTCCTATCTTCATATCTTCTGATACATATTTTCCCTTTTTCCCTACATAACCTTTTACAACAGGAATATAATAATTATCCCAAATAATTTTAGCATGTTCCTTACTTAAATTTAATATTGTTTGCCCTTCTTTTTCTGAAAGCATATTCACACCTAATTGCTTTAACGAAATAAAGAAATAATTTGCAACAGAGTCAATACCAAAAAGTGCTTTCCCATCATATAACTCAGGTGTTAAACTATCCGTATAATCATAATATTTTCTTGCCACTTCCACAAGACCTTCATATGTTTCTAAATCACTATAATCAATATGTGCTTTTTTCATAAATGGTTTAAATAAAGCATCATTAATAATCATGATATCAGAAGACTTTGCAATAGGAAACATCACGAGTTTTTCCTCTTCCTCTTCTATGATAAAAGCACTTTTTATAAATTCATCAACATATGTATCTAATTCTTCATCTGAATAATACTCTTTAAAATTTAGCAGTTGATGATATTTATTGATTTCTATGCCAATCCCTTTATATGTTATAAATAAATCAGGCATTGGATGAGCTCCAGCATAATTTTTTGAAGAAATAATAAGATTTCTATTTAAATCTCCAATATTACCAAAAGATTTATGTTTTATAATAACATTATATTCTCTACCAATTGAATCATTGAACTCTTCTATTTTGTGCTCAAATTCTTTCTTTTGTGCTCCATTATAATAACTCCAAATAGTTAGTATCGTTGGTATAGTATCAGCTTTTTTATTACAAGCTGTAAAAACTGGTATAATCAATAATACAATAAATATATAAATATATTTTTTTTTAAACATTTCTTCCTCCAATAAAGATGTTTCTTACTTTTATTTTACAAAACTTTCACAGTTCTTGCAACAAAAATAATGAGCAATATTAACAATCACTCATTATTTGTTTTATAATATATTTCATTTTATCAATATCATGTCTGATATAACCTTTTTTCACCTCTATAAGTCCTGTTTTAATTAGTTTTATATTATTATCAAAAAAATATTTTTCATCTTCCTCATTTAATACCAGAAGCATAGATTGTTCTTTTAAATATCGCTCTTTAATTTCATCAGACACATCTTCATCATTCGTTATAATATAATCACAGTCAAATTCTGAATGCTCTTTGATTGCCTTTATATGCTCATATATATAGTAACCATCTGTTTCTCCAGGCTGCGTCATTAAATTACTAACGTATATTTTAGTAGCTTTTGACTCATTAATGCTTTCTTTAATACCCCTTACTAATAAATTAGGAATTACGCTGGTATAAAGACTTCCTGGTCCTATGATAATATAATCTGCATTATGAATAGCCTCTACTGCTTTGTCAATAGCAGGAACGCCCTCTGGTATAAGATATACACTTTCTATCTTAGAATGTTTTTTTAAGACTTGATAGGGAATATTAGACTCCCCAATAACCGTTGTACCATCTTCTAAAACAGCACCAAGTCTTACATCTTCATTGGTCGGCGGAAGAATCCTTCCCTTTATGGCAAAGATATCCGATACTTTACTAACAGCATCTTCAAAATTATCAGATATCCCATTCATCGCAGCAATCATTAAATTACCAAATGCTTGATTTTTATTTCTACCTTCTTCAAATCGATAGGAAAATAGTTCTTGAAGCACAGGCTCTTTATCAGCAAGTGCTAAAATGCAGTTTCTAATATCTCCTGGCGGTAGCATAGAAAGGTCTTCTCTTAATACCCCAGAACCACCACCATCATCTACTACATTCACAATCGCTGTAATATTATCACTGATATCTCTTAGCGACCTTAAAAGAACTGAAAGACCTGTTCCTCCACCAATTGCAACAATTTTTTTATTCATTATATATCCCTATGCCTTATAAATGTATCATACTCATTTTTTAAATATGTACCGAGTCTATTCGCCATAGTTACTGAACGGTGTCTTCCACCTGTACAGCCAAAACTGATGACTAATTGACTCTTGCCTTCACGAATGTATTTTGGAATCAGAAAATCAATGAGATTTCTTATCTTATCATAGAATTCCTTTGCTTCATCAAATGCCATAATATAATCCTGCACCTCTTGTTCATTGCCTGTTTTATTTCGTAGTTCAGGTAGATAAAAAGGATTTGGAAGAAAACGAACATCAAAAACAATATCAGAATCTACCTTGATCCCTTTTTTAAAGCCAAAAGAGTTTACTATAATAGTAAATTTTTCTGCCTTTTCGATATCAAATTTTTCTTTTATTATCTTAACAAATTCATTGGTTTTTAAATTAGACGTATCAATAATAATATCAGAAATCTTCTTAATTGGTTCCATCACATTTTTTTCATGTAAAATGCTTTCAATCAGTGAAATATTCTCTCCTAGTGGGTGCGGCCTTCTATGTTCTTTATATCGATTAATAAGAACATTATCACTCGCTTCAATATATAACACCTTAACATCATGCCCTTTCTCACGAAGCGTACCTATTTCTCTACTGAAGTCTTTAAAAAATGCGCCTCCTCTAATATCAATACCGAGCGCTATTTTATTCATATCTTCTACATTATACTTACAAAGTTCAATGAAATTAAAAATCAAGCTAAACGGTAAATTATCGATACAATAATATCCTAAATCTTCAAGGCTATTCATTGCAGATGACTTACCGGCTCCTGAAAGACCTGTAATAATAACTATTTCCATTTATTCTCCTGCATTAATAATTCTACTAACTGGAACACCAGCTTCCTTTGCTCTTTTAATACATGCATCAAAATTACCCACATCTTCTGGTCTATGTGCATCACTACCGATTGAAAACATAACATCCGTTTTTAAGGCTTCTTTGATTTCATCAATTGTTAAATGTCCATGTTTGGCATTGATTTCAAGTGCAATCCCTTTACTTGCTGCAATATTTGCAACTGCTGTTACATCAATAGGACCTTTTGCCCCAGGATGCGTAATATATAGCATTTTATTTTTTTCCATTGCATTAATTAACATCTCGGTATTGAGTTTTTTAGACTTTTCATAATATCTTTTTGATTTATTTGATAAAAAAGCATATAAATGCATTTTAATATCTCTTAAATGATGAGGTGTTGAACCAAAATGATAACCGCATAAGATAATATCTGACAATGTCCTAATCTCATCATCTACATCAATTGTACCATCTACACTCATAAAATTTGCTTCTAATCCAAGAAGAATCTTTACAGGATATAATTTATTTAGTCTATCAATCTCTTCTCTCATCTCTTTATATTTTTTTCGTTTTATCCCATAGCCCATATGCCCTGGACCATGATCAGATATCGCCAGTATTTTAATTCCTTTTTCGACTGCCACTTTCACATTATCTTCAATAGAACCTGTTCCATGACTATACGTTGTATGAGTATGATAATCAGCAAATACTTTCATCGTCTCCTCCTAGATACTTCACTTCTTCTTCCAGTAAGACCCCAAATTTATCATATACAACTTTTTTCACTATCCCAATTAGATTCTTTATATCTTCTGATGTTGCATTTCCCCTATTAACAACAAATCCACAATGCTTTTCAGAAATTTGAGCACCACCTATGCTCATCCCACGAAGACCACTATCATCGATTAATTTACCTGCAAAATATCCAGGTGGTCTTTTAAAGGTAGAACCAGCTGATGGCATTGTAAGTGGCTGCTTTGATGTTCTTCTTTCTGTAAAATCAGCAATTTTAGCTTTAATTTCTTCTTGATTACCCTCTTTTAAATCCATTGTCACTTCAAGAACAATATAAGATTTTTTCATCACATCAGAAGTTCTATAACCAAAATGCATCTCCTCACAAGAAATATCTCTAATACATTCTCCATCAAACACTTTAACAGAATGAACAATATTTTTCATCTCACCATCATATGCTCCTGCATTCATTGTAATAGCACCACCCATTGTGCCAGGAATTCCACTACCGAATTCAAATCCTGTTAAAGAGTGATCAACAATGATACTTGAGAGTTTTGATAATAAAACGCCACTTTCTGCTATGACTCTTGTTCCTTTTATACTTATGCGATTTAATTGTTCTTGCAATCTGAGTACAACACCATGAAAGCCTTTATCATCAACTAACAAATTGGTTCCATTTCCCATAATATAATAGGGTATATTTTCTTCTTTCAAAATAGGAATCAGCTTTTCTATCTCCCGAAATGAAGATATCTCAATTAGAAGATCTGCCGTTCCTCCTATCTTAAATGATGTATAATCCTTCATACTAGGATTTTCTATCATTTGATTTTCTTTTACTATATGTTTTATTTTTTCTAATACTCTTGTTTTCATAACTCTCCTCTTTAGAACATTATAACACAAGAAAAAAAATGAAAAAACCATTAAGAGGATTTTTTCATTCTAAATTCTTTTAAAGTGTTAATAAAAACATCGGCAATTTCTGCATCAAACTGAGTTCCTTTACAGCGTTCAAATTCCTCTATTGCAGCCTCTATGCTCATGGCCTCTCTATATGATCTAGTAGAAGTCATCGCATGATATGTATCTGCTATTGATACAATCCTTGCTAGATAAGGAATTTCATCTCCCTTTAATCCATCTGGATACCCTTTGCCATCGATTCTCTCATGGTGATACTTAATAATATCAAGAACTTTTCTATTGTCAATAATCTGTCGAATGATTTCATATCCTTTCGTTGGATGCTCTTTCATTAAGGCATATTCCTCATCGGTTAATTTTCCTTTTTTATTAATTACTTCATCTGGCATACCAATTTTCCCAAAATCATGTAAAATACTACCTAATCTAAGCGCATTAAGATCTTCATCAGAAAGCCCTAAGTGTTCTCCTAAAATCACAGATATTCGAGATACCTCCTCCGAATGATGACCTGTATATTGATCCTTCATATCAATCACATTAGCAAGCGAATACATAAAATCAGTAATCATCTGCTGTTTAAATTCAATCACCGATTCCGTTTCAAGTTCAATATCAATCAAAGGAGAATATTTTATTACTCGATTTCTTCCTCGTTTTTTCGCAACCTCAACTGCTTTTTTAGCATTAGCAATTACACCAAGTGCTTCTAATGAATCATCAGGAAAAGATGATATCCCACAAGATACTGTTACTGGTGTAGCCTTTGCTATATTTGTAATATTTTTATCAAGCTGAACCTCTCTTCTTATTTTTTCTGCTATATCGGTAATTGATATCATCGAATTGAAAGTAAAATACACTAAGGTCTTTCCAGAATATCTAAAACACTTTTCTTTTTCTCCTGTTACATCAATCATAATCTTAGCAATCTGTTTAATGATTAGATCTCCTGCATCAAATCCATTTAAATCATTAAATAATCTAAACTTATCAATATCTACCACTAGTACATATAATGTATCATTTCTAGTATGAAGAAGCTCTTTTAATTGATCTAAAAGATGTCGGTGATTATAAATACCTGTCAGTTCATCAATTGTAAGATTTTTCTTTAGCATTTCAGATTCTTTTTTGAGTTTCTCTGCCAGTCGAACTGTTTTTGATACTTTTTTTCTAAAAATCTCAAGAGCTGCCATTCCTATTCCAAACGAGAATAGTGCAAAACCAACTGCAGCTGATCGAATATAAAATATATTAAAACTAATCGATATCACTTCTAAAATAGATGGTATAATAAATGATATGAGTGATATGATGAGAAGAAGCTCTATATTTGTTTTATTTTTTCTATAAATTTTTACTAATACTATGATAAAATAAATTACTAATGCAAGTAATATATAATTCATTTTATAGCCATAATAGGCAATCACTGTTTTATTTTTTATAAAAAACAATATAGTAAAGAAAAGCATTGAAATTACTAAAGTTACAACAAATACTCTTCTTTCTTTATAAAAACTATATAATATTCTAGCAAAAATGAGACAAGATACACATAAGAGTGCAAAATATAATTTATTTTTAGTTATTGTATCTATAACATAAAAATATTTTATAATAAAATCATTAAGCCCGATTGCTAATACTAAAATAATTAACGGAAATAAAAAATACTTAATTTCAAAAATATTTTTAGTAGAAAATATAAATAAAAGAACGATTGCAACAGCAATCAGAATGCCAAAAATAATATTATAAAACTGAGAATATAAAAAATCTACTTTGGAATATAATTTTTCAATAACCGTTGACGATGAAATATAAATAGGAAGTCCTGATATGCCAATTTTAAAATCAGAAGATGAAATAATCTTCAGCTCATTTATTCCTGGTTTTATAACACCTTTTTTAATATAAAATTTTTCTACTAAATTCCACGTATTAACATGTTCATTATTTGCAAGACCAATTGTTCCAACTAATACATCATTAATATATATTCTATTATATAAACCACGTAATCGAGATACTAATAACGTGATATCATCTGATACTTCATCAAGAATATCACCGCTAAATTTAGCGGTTAAAATTTTATCACCATATTCCTCTGGTTGAAGTATTTTTTCTCTTATTTTTTCGCCTTCAAAATTAAATTCAGAAATTTTTATTACATTATTTTCTCTATTATTTACTGTTTTCTCTACAGAAAAATAGATATATGATGCAAAAGTCACTACAGCTAATATAAGTACAATATATATAATTACTCGTTTATTTTCCTTTGTCATTAGAAACTCCTATATGAAAATATCTTCCTTGATAATAATATCGTCTGTAATATACAAATTTTTAAGTATATATTCACTATAGTATCATATTTTATATAAAAATAAAAGAGAGTTTCCCCTCTTTTATTTCTCCTTTCTTATTCAATAGAATGTAAAGTGTTTAGTACTGTTTCTTCAATATTTTCTAAATTATTTCTTGATTCTTCATCTGTCTCTCCTTTTGTATAGATATAGATTTTTATCTTCGGTTCTGTACCAGATGGTCTAATCGCATACCAGCTCCCATCTTTTAATCTAAATTTAAGAGCATTTTGAGGCGGAATATCTTCATATCCATTGATATAGTCAATCATTTCATTCATTTCTAAATGACCGATTGTTTTAGGATAAAGTGTTCTATATTCCTTCATCATTCTTTTTATTCTTTCAGCACCTTCTATTCCTTCTAGAACTAATGAAAATACCTTTTCTTTATAATATCCATATTGATCATATAATTCATTTAATACATCAATTAGCGTCTTCCCCTTCTTTTTATAATAGCCTGCTGCTTCACAAAGTAGCATTGCACTACTTACACCATCTTTATCTCTTACTGTTGTTCCATAAGTATATCCAATACTCTCTTCATAACCAAAGATATACTCATAACCTCTTTCTTTCAATTCATCAATTCTACCACAAATATTTTTAAATCCTGTGAGTGCTTCAAATGTTTTCACGCCATAATGCTCTGCAATATCCTTTGCCATATCACCTGTTACAATTGACTTTACAATCGCTGGATTTTGAGGTAAAAGATTTTTTTCGTGTAAACTACTTACAATATAATTGATTAAAATAACGCCAATTTGATTTCCGTTGAATGGAATATACTCACCCTTTTTATTAAGAACCTCTATTGCAAGTCTATCACTATCTGGATCGGTTGCAATTAAAAGCTCTGCTCCTACTTTTCTTCCAAGGTCTTCAGAATATTTAAAGGCTTTGGGATCTTCTGGATTTGGATAGCCAATTGTTGTAAAGTTTGGATCCGGATCTTTTTGCTCTTTTACAACTGACACATTGTTATAGCCCATTTCATCGAGCACCCTAAGAACTGGCATACTCCCAGCTCCATTTAATGGAGTATATACTGCATTAATTGTCTTATCAATTTCACTTTCATCTCTTATAGCAAGTGATTTTACCATATTGATATAAGCATCATCATCTTCCTTTGTAAGCATGACTAAAAGTCCTTTTTCAAGAGCCTCTTTTTCATCCATAACAGTATACCCATCGAATAATGGAAGTTTTAAAATTTCTTCTGTCATACCATCTGCTATATCAGAAAGAACTTGTGCCCCATCATCCCAGTACACCTTATATCCATTATAATCTTTTGGATTATGACTTGCTGTTATGATAATTCCTGCTGTTGCATTCTTTCTTATTAGAGTATAAGAAAGCTGAGGTGTTGGCCTTAGACTTTCATATAAATAGGCTTTAATATGATTGCCTGCAAAAATAAGGGCTGCTAGTTTAGCAAATTCTGCTGAAAAATGTCTACAATCATAAGCAATTGTAACACCTCTTTTCATTCGTTCTTCTCCTCTAGCTTTAATATAATTTGCAATACCCTGAGTCACTTTAGCGATATTATACTTATTCATTCGGTTCGTACCAGCACCTAATTTTCCTCTAAGTCCTGCTGTACCAAATTCTAAATTTTTATAAAATCGGTCTTTGATTTCATTTTCATCTGTTAGCGCTCTCAGCTCATTTTTCGTTTCTTCATCTACTAAATCAGATGTAAGCCACTCATTATAATTCTTTTTATAATCCATATTCCCTCCTATTCATGCTCTTTACATGATAATTTTTCTACTTCTAATTTAAACACACATACACTGTGAAACATCTTTTCATTAAATGTCCAATCCTCTTTTCCTGTGCTATGATGCATTACTCTATTTAATGCAAACTCTTTTTCTTTTCTTTCTTCTATTATACTCACTGTTCCAGTTCCAATAACACTCTGATAAGAAGAAGTACATTCACATGCTATATCGGAAGAAGAAAGTTTATATCCAGTATCGAGTTCAAATCCCACTTTAGGATTTGTTCTCATAAGATCAATTTTTCTTCCTTCCTTTGCACTATGAAAATAAAATACATACTGTCCATTTCGATTACTATAACCAAAATTAAGTGGTACAATATATACTTCACCTTCATCAATAAAACCTAATCTCACCGCATAAGATGCTTTCACTATTGATTCTATTTTTTTACTGTCTGTTATTTCCCTATCTTTTCTTCTCATTTTTTCCTTCTTTCCATATATTCTTATCTTATCATATTCTTTCTTTTAATAAATAGGTTTTATAAATTAATTATATCTTTATCACTGCCGATATCATTAATAGAAGTGTGTGTATGAAAATAAAGAGAGGGGTTTATGAATTTAAAGAAAAAATTTGCAATAAGTATTATTATTTTAATTATCATTGTAAGTGCTGTACTAACAATAATTAGTACAAAAACTTCTTCTTGGTATATTGAAGAGGGTCTTGGAAAACAGGTGAGTAGCATTGCTCAATCAATTGCAAATAATATTGATACCAATTTATTTGAAACAGTAAAATCAAGTAATAATATGGAATCCAAAGAATATAAAACACTGAATAAAAAACTGAATAAGACAATGAAAGATTTGGATTTAAAATTTTTATATACTTTTATTGATAATGAAAGCGATATTATTTATATTGTAGATGGATCGAATCCATCAGACAAAACATTTTTAAAACCTGGAGAAAAGGATAGTAAATCAAATTATGGTGAAGAACTAAATAAGACAATTTCTTCAGGTAACGTACAATTTGGAACAGTCTATGATAGCCATGAATATGGTATGTTAATATCTGGTTTTGCACCTATCAGAGATTCAAATAATAAAGTGATTGGCTACGTTGGCTGTGATATACCAGCTAGTAAACTGCATGATTTTAAATTAGTATTTATTCGACTCGTACTGATTTCAATTGTAATTATTACCATAATAGCATCTATTTTGTATATTATTTATATTAATAAAACTATTATCAATCCTATTATACATATTCAATCTGCTATGGAAAAAATAGCAAATTATAATCTAAATTTAGAGGAAGAAAGAAAAAGTGTTTCAAAATATTTTAATAAAAAAGATGAAATCGGAGTTATGCTGAGATCTATTGATCAAATGGTACAAAATCTTACTAAAATAGTTGAAAGTATTGGAACTCATGCAAGTAATACTGCAGCTACTGCAGAAGAGCTCACGGCAACTGCTCAAAGCACAAATTCTAATGCAAAAGAAGTTCAAAAAGCGGTTGATGATATTACAAAAGGAATTACTAAGCAATCAGAGGATACAACGAATGCTTTTAAAAATATTGAAGAAAATAGTAATTTACTCAATCAAATGATCCAAATATTAAAAGATTTAGATTTGGCTATTGAAGATATTAATATGAAAAAAGATGAAGGGAAAAATGCTCTTGATGGAATAAGTAAGCTCAGTAAAGAAAATAAAAAAGAAGCACAGTTTATCCATACAATTATTCTTGAAACAAATGAGAGTGCAGAAAGTATTTCTAAAGCATCTGAAATGATTCAGTCTATTGCTGATCAGACAAATCTTCTTGCTCTGAATGCAGCAATTGAAGCAGCAAGAGCTGGTGAAGCAGGAAAAGGTTTTGCAGTTGTTGCAGAAGAAATTCGAAAGCTGGCTGAGGATTCTAATAAATTCACCGAAGAGATTAGGCTGATTATTGATAGTTTAAAGGAAAAATCAGAAAAAGCAGTAAGTAGAATGGAAGTTGCTTCTAAGATTGTAGATGATTCGGATAAACAAAATAAAATAACAATCAATAAATTTGATGCTATTGAAAAAGCTGTTATAAAGAGTAAAGATATTCTGGATAGCATTAAAAATGATTCCAAGGTTATTGAAATGAAAAACACTGAAATTATAACAATAATAGAAAACTTATCAACAATTGCTGAAGAAAATGCAGGTGCAACAGAACTAGCTGCTACAAATGTTAGTAATCAGTCCATGTCAATAAACGATTTATCCTCTGCTAGTAGTAATTTAGCTGAAATTGCAACAGAGCTTCAAGCAGAAGTTTCAGAATTTAAACTATAAGGAAAAGACAAATCATAAAAAATGATTTGTCTTCTTTTATTATAAATCTTCTATCTTCATTCGATCCATTTCACTAATATCTTTATTCTTAACAGTAAAGTAAATCATCAGTAAAATAGCAGTTGGTATATTCCAAACAACCATACCAATTATTACGCCTATTACATTATAGGATGGAATCTGATTATAAGAATAAGATATCAGTACATAGAGTATAGCTAAAATAAATGTGATAGCTGGAAGAATCAGTCCTAAACGCTGATTCTTTTTTTTGCATAAATAAATCTGTAATAACATAATTAATATAACTGCTACTAAAAAAATAATTGAAAGTATAGCAATTCTTTTCATACAGCCTCCTTATAAATCCTTTATTTTCATTCTCTCCATATCCCTCATTCTACTTCTTTTTTCTCTAACAATAATATAAATAACAAAGAGAATGAATGATGGAATATTATAAAGTAGTATCCCCATCGTCATTGGCATCAGCATTCTCATTGGATCACTTAATGATGCAAAATAAGCCATTATAATATAAAGTGATGTGCTAATGAGTAATACGATAGGTAGCACAAGCCCTAAGTATTTATTTTCTAATTTTGAAAGATAAATTTCTAATATAATCAGTAAAGGTATTACTACTAATAAAAATAATAAAAAAATAATATTAGCCATTACGCTCCTCCTTTTCATACTCTGTTACAAGAATCTTAGCTGTTTCAAAGTCCATTTTCCCATCTAAAGCAAGTTTTTTTATCAGTGCAACATAAGGCTGTTTTGATTTTTCTTCATTGAGATGAATTTTTTGAATCAATCGGTCTAGCCTTAACCTAACGGTTGGATAGGTTACATTATATTCTTGTGCTATTTCTTTTAATGAGCCCGATGCTAAGATGAATTTTTTGATGAATGTAATATCTTCATCATCTAAATTTACAATCCAATCTGGCATTAATTTCATATGACCTCCTTTAATAATATTAATATACACTTTAATATTATTAAAGTCAATACTAAATTTAAATTAAAAAAATAAACTAAATCAGTTTATTTTTTTAATTTCTATAGGATGATCAAATAAATTTATGCCACCTTTTACGCCAAAATCAAGCGTTGTTACAGCATACGCAAGAGAAATATCTTCCTCTTCAAATCTTTTTTTAAGGTGCATTACAAGATCACTCTTTGCTTTCATATAATCTTTTTGCTCTTTAAATTCAATAAAGAACCTTGCTTCAAAATTATAGGATGAACTTCCGATATCCGTAAAATAAAAATCAATATCTTCCTCTTTTAAAACGGCAGGAATCTTTCTTATTTCATCCAGTGCTACTTTTTTTACATGTTCTAAATCATCGCCATATGAAACGCCACTTTGTAGAATGACTCTTCTTTTGCGATAAGAAGAAAAATTAGTAAATGAATTCTGATAGATTAAATGATTTGGTATGAACACCTCTTGTCCTTCAGTTGTTTTTATGGATGTCGTCATAATACCAATACATACAATCTTTCCATAGCTACCTTCTATCATAACCCAATCCCCTATTTTAAAGGGTCTTTGAACGCTGATAAAAAGTCCTGCAAGTGCATTTGACGCTATCTCTTTAAATGCAAGACCGAATACCACACCGACAATTCCTGCTCCTGCTATTAATTTACTCAGTGCACTATCAAGTTCGAGAATATCAAGTACTACAAATCCTCCAAAAAGCAAAACAGCAAAATAAATAGTATTTGCTATAACTTTTGCAATATCTGGTTTATTTTTCAGTATCCTTGTATAAAATTTCAAACTAATTTTCTTTAACTTTTTCGCAGCAAGATAAGATATAATTAGCACGATACCTGCAAACAACACTTTTGGAAGATAGGCGAGTATTTTCCCTTCTAATTTTTCTATAATTTCTACTATTTCTACCATAACTCTCCTTCCACAATAAAATTATTTTATCAAAAATTTATTTATATTTCAATATATCTCTACATAACAAAATTGTATATAGTTTTATATAAATATATAGTTAATGATAATTTAATTTCTATAGGCATTTCCTTTTTATCCTAAGTTTGATATAATTGTTAAAGGAAGTTATGTTTTTTAAAAAAACAAAATCATGTATATTAAGGAGGATTATATGATTAAAGTAGGTAAACAAGCACCAGAGTTTGAATTAAACGCATATCATGAAGGCGATTTTAAACCAGTTAAATTATCAGATTATAAAGGACAATGGGTATTATTATTCTTCTATCCAGGCGATTTTACATTTGTCTGAACTACAGAAGTTGCAGCAGTTGCTGCGTCATACAACAAATTTAAAGAAATGGGAATCCAGCCTCTTTCTATAAGTGTTGATAGTGTATTTGTACACAAAATGTGGAATGATAAAGAATTAGTGAATACTGTAGAAGGTGGAATCCCTTATCCAATGCTTTCAGATCAATCTGGTAAAGTTGGTACAGAATATGGCGTTTATGATGAAGATGCTAGTATTCAAATGAGAGGAAGCTTTTTAATAGATCCAGACGGAGTGGTTCAAAGCTATGAAATAGTGAATGCTCCAGTTGGTAGAGATGTAGAAGAAATCTTAAGAAGATTCGAAGCATTTATGCACGTTAGAGAAACTAAAGGTGCAGAAGCTATGCCAGTAGGTTGGAAAAAAGGAGATAAAACTCTTAAGCCAGGCGCTGACTTAGTTGGTAATGTATTTAAAGAGTGGAACTTAAAATAATAAAAATTAGTGCTAGCAATGCTAGCACTCTTTTTTTATCCTCTCATAAACATAAAAGCAATAAGTAAATCCATCACATCATCTGTTGTATAAGAAATCGTCTTTGTATCGAGCTGAACGGCTTTTGGATAGTACTTTGCTCTATAGGCATCCCTTGCCTCTTTAAACTGAAATTCAATCGTATAGCTATCTTTTAAAGGTCTTATTTTATTTCCTTTCTTTACAGCTGCTTTTACCCCTTCTGATATTTTATTAATCGCAAGATTTGGATTAATAGACATCGATGCATCACCAATACCTTCAGATACAGCGACTGCTCTTATTCCTTCATACTCTTTTTCAGCCTTTTGACATAGATTCTTATCCCCTGAAACAAAGATAGAAGGAACCTTAAAATAATCTGCAATCAGTGAATTAAAATCAAATTCTGAAGCATACTCATTATTTAATTTAATATATTGAAACTTGGAATTTGAAAAAGTATGAGAAAGTGGATTTCCTTCTACAAAAGCTGCTGAATGATACCCAATATACATTGCATAATCAAAACTCTCATCAATCCCTTCCATCATAGAAAGAGGACCTTTTGACCATCCTCTAATAATTTTTACTTCTTCTGGAAGCGCTGATGGATCAATATTCCTAGCAGTAGCATGTGCATCTTTTAATACAATTTCTGTTGCCCCTGCTTCTATCGCTGCATTACAAGCAGCTGAAACTTCTTTTGTCATCTGTGCTTGAAACTTTGATTCAAGCGTTGTTTCATCCCAGTGACTAACACCTGTTATCCCTTCAATATCTGCACTAATAAATATTTTCATACTACCTTCCTTTCACTGCTTTTTCTATTCTTAAAAGCGCCTCATGAACCATTTCTTTTGAGGTTGCCATATTCATTCTCATAAAGCCATCTCCTTCATAACCAAAGAAGGTTCCTGGCGTTAAAGCCACTTTACACTCATTATATACAAAGTCTTCTAGCTCGTTTCCTTTAAGTCCAAGCTCTCTAAAATCGAGCCATAAAAGGTACGTTCCTTCAGGAATATACGTACTGACCTTTGGAATATTCTTTCTAATATAAGAAACAGCAAAGTCCATTAACTCTCTAAAATGATCTAAAAGCTCCAAAAGATAAGGCTCTCCGCTCTTATAAGCCTCAGTAAATGCTACTTCTCCAAAACAGTTATTAGCAAATACATCCATCGTTTCCAGTTCTCTTGTTAGCTTCTTTTTTAGCTTTTCATTTTTTATAAGTATTACAGAACTTTGAAGCCCAGCTAAATTAAAAGTCTTTGATGGTGCCATAAAAGTTATTACTTTATCTTCTAGCCTCTTATCCACCGTAATAAATGGTGTATGCTCCCCATGAAGAATTAAATCACTATGTATTTCATCTGAAAGAACATAAATATCTTTTTCTATAATAATCTCACTTAGCATTTTTAATTCTTCCTTCGTCCATACCCTTCCCACCGGATTATGAGGTGAACATAGAATAAGCATTTTAGCTCCCTCATCAATCTTCTGTCTTAAATCATCAAAGTCCATGGTATATCTTCCATCTTCAAACTTTAGTTTATTACGAAGAAGTACTCTATTATGATCTTTCACAGAAGTATGAAACGGTCCATATACAGGCGTCTGAATAATAATCTTATCCCCTTCCTCTGTAAATGCTCTAATACATTCTATGATAGAAAAAACAACTCCATGATTAAAAAGAATCTCTTCTTTTGATAGCTTAAGCTGATATTTTTTATCCACCCATTTTATAAAATAATTATAATAATCATCTGAGGTATGAGTATAGCCAAATATACCTATCTCTGCCCTTTTTATAATAGCAGCTTGTATCTCTTCACATACTTTATAATCCATATCAGCTATCCACATAGGAAGAATATCATCCCTACCATACCTTTTTATAAGCTCACCATATTTAATGGAATTATCTATATTTTCTTTTCTAATATTTTTAAATTTATTCATAAATCCCCCTACTATTATAATATACCTTTAAAAATATATTTTAAAGATTAATAATAAAAAAATTTTTCTATGTATTTTATTTTTTTAATATTTCGTCTATTTCATCATAATATATTGTGTTTTTTTTATTTATTTAGTATATTATAAAATGGAATTCATAAAAGGAGAGATAACATGACAATATTTGATTTTTTTAAACTACCCTTTAAAATAAGTAAACCATATTTTTTTATTAAATTTTTTCAAATTATCTTTGATGGATTATATCCATTATTTGAAGTATATTCTTTTTCTTTTTTAGTATCGAATGTGATTCATTATATTAATGGTAAAAATAATTATATGATACTATCAAGTATTATTTTTTTTGCTGTTATATTTTTAAAATACTTTGTTGATATTTTATCATTAAAACTCAGTTTAAAGCCTATAAAAAAAATTAATATGTACCTTGAAAAGCGATTGATAAAGAAAAACTTAGCCTTAGAATATTATTATATAGAAGATGCTACTTTATATGATAAATTAAATTTAACTCAAAAACAGATTTTCGATAATTTTATTGAAAAACACAATAAAATATCTTCTATTATTAAAATAGTATTTAATCTTATTTCCATCATCATCATGATTTATTTTTCAATCGGAAGAAAAACACTTATCATACTCTTTGCTATTGTATGTGTTTATTTTATTTCAGATTACAACGGAAAAAAATCATATACGCAGAAAAAAGAAGATGTCATGCTCGATAGAAGGTGTGATTATTATTCTGATATTCTATGTGATGCAAAATTTGCTGAAGAAAGAATGATCTATCAGTATTCTGATTATATCAATAACAAGTATCGCTCTTTTCGTAATAAACTAATAAAACGAGAGAAAAGCACCAAACTAAAAAATACACTGCGTATGGAATCATCTAGTTTTCTAACATTACTTATTCTAATATATTTTATTATTGAGTTATCAAATAAAGTAAAGCTAGGAATGATCTCTATTGGATTTTTAATTGCAATTATAAAGCAATTATCTAATTTTTTAAATATTATCAGATGGCATCTCTTTTCTATCCTAGAAACAAAATCTGAGCTATCAGAATATTTAAAAGAATTTAGTGAATTAGAAAGTTTCACCGAGATAAAAGACGGAACAAAAACAATAGATAAAATAAATACAATCACAATAAAAAATCTATCATTTAACTATCCAAATACCAATAAAGTAATTTTAGATAATATAAATTATAGGTTTGAATCCAAAAAGTCCTATGCCCTTCTTGGAAAAAATGGTTCAGGTAAAACAACATTAATCAAATTAATTCTTAATTTATATCATAATTTTACAGGAGAAATCCTGCTTAATAATATTAATATCAACGATATCAGTAATAAGTCAAAATTTTCTTGTTTTGCTGTTGTTTTTCAGGATTATGGAAGATACTATTTGACCTTACTAGAAAATATTAATCTAGGAAACTTTGATGCGAAAAAGGAAGATATTGAAAAAGCTATTCAGTTATTTTCATTAGAAAAAATAGATATCACGTCCATCTTACGAAAAGGAGATGATCAATCCGTAAACCTTTCAGGTGGAGAGTGGCAGAATATTGCACTTGCTAGAAACTATATCAGTAAAGCAGATATCGTCATTTTTGATGAACCAACTGCTGCACTGAGTCCAAGTCAAGAATCAAAGATATATAGTTTTTTAAAGAATATTATAAAAGATAAAACAGCCATTTTTATTAGCCACCGTTTAGGAATCACTCCACTTGTTGATGAAATCATTGTGCTTAAAGATGGAAAAATTATAGAAAATGGGTCTCATAAAGATCTAATGCATCAAAATGGAGAATATACAAAAATGTACAATAGTCAAAAGGAGTTATATATATGAAATGGAATTTAGTAAAAAAAAGCATTCATTTTTCTATAAAAGCAGATCCTCTATATTTTGTTTTTTTGATATTTATATCTGTTATAGATGGTCTTAGCTTTGGATTTGTAACAAAATCAACACTTACATTTTTTACGTACCTTGAAAATAGTGTGTCTATTCATTTAGACAAAGAATTTTTTATTATCCTTTCAGTATTTATTTTTAGTATTGCATTCAACTTTTTTATTAATGGATTTATTAACTATCTAATTGATATTGATGCTAAGAAGATTACAACTTTTGTGAATTACTTACTACATGAAAAATTAAATAACCCATCGCTACCTTTAAACTTTTTTAATAAAACAAAAAATATTGAAATGATAAATGCTGCAAGAGATGGTGCATTTATAACAGGATATGTTTCGATGATATTAATTATGTTTTTAACATCAACGATTCCTGCCATTGCATCCATGTCTTATTATTTATTTCAATTTAATTTTTTTCTTGGATTTAGCTTTCTAATTATTGCTATTCCAAATTTTATTATCTTTAAATATCAATTATCAAACTATGTAAATGAAACAGAGCATTTTGCCAAAGAAAAACATAGAAAAAAATATGCAAAAGAAATGATGATTTCAAAAGAATTCTTTAAAGAAACCAGAATATTAAATGCAGGTGAATTCTTATTTAAAAAATACTTGAAATATAGTGAAAATCTTGAGAATTTGAATATGGAAGTAAAAAATAAAAACTTAAACATAGAAAAAAAGATTAAAATGCTCAACTTCTCTTTTTACTTTATCATCTTTATTTACTCCTTATTTTTAACAATAACTAAAAAGATTGATCTAGCTGATTTTGGTACTGTTTTTACAACAACAGGAACACTTATTTTTATAATTGAAAATCTCTTTGAAAACGATTTTTCTGTAATAAGAGATTCTGCAGATGAAGTAAATGCACTCAATTATATTTTGGATTATAAGATTATTGAAAAAAATAAATATCAACTTCATACTATGCCAGAAATAATAGTAGAGAATATGTCATTTTCCTATCCAGATGCTGAGCATTTTGTCTTAGAAAATATTAATTTAACCATACCAAAAGGAAAGACACTTGCTATTGTCGGTGATAATGGTTCGGGAAAAACAACCCTATCCAAATTATTACTTGGCCTTTTAGAGCCTACGAAAGGCACTATAACAATTGACGGGAAAAATACAAATGAAAACAAATGCCTTTCTGGAATATCGGCGCTTAGCCAGCATTTTATACTATATAATGAAACGCTAGAAGAAAATATACAGCTTGGGAATATAGAAAAGGAAAGAAACATAGATGAAGTAATAAAATGGAGTTCAATAAATAAAAGTTTTCAATCAATGGATAAAAAAACTGAATTAGGAAAAGAATTTGGTGGTACGGATTTATCAAAAGGGCAAGCCCAATCACTTGCAATAGTAAGGAGTTTATATCCTCAATCTTTCTATATATCATTAGATGAACCAACTTCTGCACTAGATCCAGAAACAGAAAACAAAATAATTTCTTCCATGAAAGAAATAACGAAAAATAAAACAGCTATTGTGATAACGCACCGATTAGCTATGACAAAACATGCAGATATTATTATTTGTCTTAAAGATGGGAAAATAATAGAACAAGGATCTTTTGAAGAATTAATAAAGAAAAAAGGTCACTTTGAAAAGATATTTACAGAACAAGCCAAATGGTATATCTAAAAGATTAATTTTTTATTTTTAGCTATACATTATCTATAAAACAGATATAATGTGAGTAGGAGGTTTTTATGATTAATTATTTAGATTGGTTTGGATATATTGCATCACTGATTATCCTTATATCTCTTTTATCTAGCTCGATACTGAAACTTAGATGGATTAACTTAGTAGGAGCATTATTATTTGCTATCTATGGATATTTAATAAGCAGTATTCCAACAACTCTTATGAACTTAGGTATTGTTATCATTAATATTTATTATTTATATAAAATGTATTCCTCAAAGGAGTTCTTTCAAATACTTGAAATACATGAAAAATCAGATTATTTTAATCTATTTGTAGATTTTAATAAAGAAGATATTAATACATTCTTTAAAGAGCCAGAATTTACTATCGATGAAAATACGATTGCCTTTTTCATTCTAAGAGATATGGTTCCTGCTGGATTATTTATAGGTACCAAGAAAGGTGATTCTTTAAATATTCAGCTAGATTTTGTAACAAGAGCATTTAGAGATTTTAAAGTAGGTAAATATATATTTGATGAACATAAAGAATTCTTTATTCATAAGAATATAAAAAAATTAGTATCTATAACAGATAACGTAAAGCATCAAGAGTATTTAACAAAGATGGGCTTTGTAAAAGAAAATAATGAATATGTAAAAAAAATAGCTTAGATAGCTATTTTTTTTAATTCATACACCATTGAAAATATAATGACTAAAGAGATAATCAGTCTTGTAAAATGATGCGTCTTATCTATTTTCTGATTCATCTGATATCCATTGTATATCGCTGCTAGATGTCCTATAAAAAGGCCAGCAATTAATAAGTAAATATTAAAATAATAACTAGAGGCTAAAAGCAATATGCCTGATATCACCATCACGATACTAGGTGCTGGTTTTATATTCTTATAAATTCCTTGAAGAACGCCTGATAATATATTAAGTGCGCCAAATACATATATAATAATATTAATACTAATTTTCATCTACGACCTCTACTTTCTTTGCAATAAATACATTCATTAGCGAAATAATTGCTGTCATTAAAAAGATATACTGCGGTCCAAACTTATCCCATAAGAAGCCTGCAAATACAGCACAGGTAATAGAAACCACATGATCTAGCGATAGACCTAAAGAAAGTGTAGGTCTTAAATCTTCTTCTTTTACTAAAATGCTTCTAAGATATAAATCTCTTACCAGTCCCATTTGATTCGACATTCTATCAATAATAAATACCCCATAAGCAATAAATACAAATAATCCAGTACTCACTTCATGAACTAGGAAGTACTTTGATACAAAAGCATATAATAAATATACTAAAACAAATGAGAGTCCATCTGCATATAATAGTTTTTTTACGCCGTATTTATCGAGCATTCTCCCTACAAAAGGAATAAAGAATATGCCAATAAGAGCCCCAATAATTTTAAGCATGGAAATAGTTGCAGCACCTTTATTTAAAAGAGAAATTAGTACCCATGGGCCAAAAACAAGCATAATTTGTTTTTGCACGCCGTAAAGTATAGTTAGAAAATAATAGTATTTATATTCCTTCCTTACAATGAATTTTATCTTCTTATGAGATACTTCCTCCATATTCTTTTCCAGCATATGATAGAGAATAAACACAATACACATCATAATAGCAGCTAGTACAAAGACTAATTTTAAAGGCGTTTTAAATGAAAAAAAACCAAATTTAAATCCTATAAAAACAATAAGGCTTGCTACCATAGTAAAGGCTGTATAGACTCCCTTATACTGTCCAACGGACTTTCCATAATTTTCTTTTACTAAATGAATGCCAATACTATTTCGAAGCGGCATGGACATATGCTGTCCTAGTGAATTAATAAAGATAAACACGAGCATAATATTAAAAGATGGTGTGAAAAATGCCAGCACAAGGATGCCGAAAATAGCAAATAAACTAGATATTTGAGCTATTTTTATATCTGAAAATCCAGCTAAAAGAGAGATGACAAAAATAGTCAGCACCCCTGGAAGCTCTCTAGGAAATTCAATAAATCCCCTTTGAAAAGCAGTTACATTATAAGCATCTTTAAAATAGTTTGAGAGCACTCCTCCACTAAGACCTTGAGAAAGTGCTGTAAAGATCATAATAAGAAAATAAATCTTAACAGCTGGAGAAAGTGTTTTAAATTTTTTAATCATTATCCTGCTACAGCTCCATTTGGCACTTCTTTTTCTGGAACTGAAAGAACTGGCGTTATGCCATTGGAATAGCCAATATCAAATAACATCCCTTCTGATATCATACCAGCCATTTTTCTAGGTTTCAGATTCACAACAAAGAGAGCTTGTTTACCCTCTATTTCCTTTTCATCTTCTCTTTCCCCTTTCATACCAACTAGAATCTGTCTTTTAAAACTACCAAAATCCACTTGTAAACAAACTAGTTTAGACGAATTAGGTACATCCTCTACAGAAAGTATTCTGCCAATTCGAATATCCAGCTTCTCTAAATCCTTGATATCAATCGCTTCTTTTACTTCTAATTGTCTCATACTACCTCCTTTGATGCGTTCTAAAGATATTAAAGCCCATCTCATTACATACTTTTTTAATCATAAGCTGCGCTCTAATACTATTTCCTACTTCATCTAATTTAGGGGAAAAAGCAGCCACAGCACCCACATTTGGTATCACTGATATAATGCCGCCTCCAACACCACTTTTACTAGGTATTCCTACTTCATATGCCCATATTCCAGATGAATCATATAAGCCTTCCATAAACATCTCTGAAAGAATTTTTGAAGCCATCTTAGGTTCTAATACTTCTTTTTTAGTGAGTGGATTATAACCGCCGTTTGCAAGTGTTGCACCCACTGCAGCTAAATCTGTTGTATTAAATAGAACCGAGCACTGTCGAGTATAAATATCACAAGCATCCAGTGGATCAGAATAAATATATCCAGCTGATTTTAGTCTAAAAGCAATCGCCTTATTATGATCATTGGTTGCCTGCTCTGATTCATTAATTTCCTCTGAAAATTTTAATTTTCTTCCTGCAAATTCTGTTTGAAAATTATAAATTTTCTCCCATTTATATTCCTTATCATCACCCTCTACCATACTCACTGTTGCCATGGCACCTGCATTTACAAGAGCACTCATCGGCTTTCCATCATGAAGTTCTAAGGCAAGTACAGAGTTAAAAGGAAGACCTGTTGCACTCGTTCCTATTTTTTCTTTTATCGCATCTGATCCATGCTCCATTAAAACAAGTCCTAAGGTCATGATTTTTGAAATAGATTCAATGGCAAATTCATACGTATAATCACCACATTCTATTTTATTACCCTCTACATCCATAAATACAAGCGCTGAAAGGCTAGAATCTACATTCTTTAAAAAAGGAATATAAGAAACATTTTCTCCTTCCTCCACATCTTTATACATATTATAAGCATTTTCCATTATCGGTTTTAATTTTTTTAGCATATTACTCTCCATTATCTTGATATTTTTTGTTTTTAAATAATATATTTTCAGAATACAGTATTGAAAATAATATTAGCATCGAACCAATTATCAATCGATAATTAAATGGTTCACTAAATAATAATATTCCTAGAATTGAACCAAAAACACTTTCTAGTGAAAGAATAATAGAGGCTCTTTCTGCTGATGTATACTTTAGTCCATAGGTATAAAATAAAGTACAGATAACATTTGAAAAAATTCCAAGATATATTACTGAAATAAGAATTGTTTTATTCATAACAACGCTTTCATTTGAGAAATAAAAGATAATTCCTGCAAAAATAGCAGCTGCTACAAACTGAATAAATACGAGCATAATAGGATCTTCTTTCTTTGCGTATTTATCTGTAACAGAAGCATATAAGGCAAAAATAAGCGCACATAAAAGTACGTAGAAATCTCCAATATTAATAGAAAATTTACTTCCAAGCGTTAGAAAAGCAATTCCTAAAAAGGTTAAAAGCGCTGCCATAATACTTCTTATCTGTATCTTCTTTTTTATAATAAAAAATGAAGTAAAAGGGATTAATACAATATTGACACTTGTAAGAAATGCAACATTCGTTGTTGTTGTTGATTTCTGACCAATTGTCTGTGTAAAAAATCCAAGTACTAATAATAACCCTAATATGACTCCTTTTAATAAAAGCTCTTTATTTACTGTTTTTAATTTTTTATAAACAAAAGGGAGCATAAAAACGCTCGCCAGTATAAATCGTATCGTTGTTAAAAATATTTCTCCAGAGCCTGCATTAAGTGCTATTGCTACTACTGCATATCCTATTCCCCACATCAGTGCAGATAAAAAAAGGATGGACTCTCCTAATAATTTCTTTCCCTGTATCATATATTCTCTCCAAAAAGTTTTCCTTTACTTCTTTTTCTACCTATCTTAAAAATCCTCTATATTTTCCACTCCGTACCTCTAAAAAACAATATAGCTGTACTAACTAATAGAATAATTCCTATCATTAGAATCATAAATAGAGAATCTAAATACGTATAAAATGCTAATCTTTTAATCATTCCAAAAAATCCCCATGCAACTGAAAGACTAAAAAAAGGATTTTTATGCATGATTTGAAATAATACTAAAAGAATAGCATAGACAAATAATAATACAGTACAAAATAATCGTTCATTACCAAAGCAAGCACAATCAATCTTTACTAAAAAAGCAAGAAAATTCACAATAAGAGTTATTGAAACCCATCCTGCATAAAGTCCAAATGTAATATCAAATAATCCTTTTACCTTACGATTTAAATTTCTAAGACGAATTAATATAAGAAGTAAAATAATAAATAATACAATGGATATAATAAGAGAGCTCCCAATTAAAATATAAGAAAATAAAAGAAGCCAAACCATATTGAGGACAGAGCTAATATAGAATAAATTACATATTTCATCCATTATTTCACTATAATAGGTATTATCCTTTATATAAGCCGTAATAAACGATATAAATAACAGCAAATAAATTATACCCCATATGGAAAATGTAAATCCTGCTGGTGTTAAAAATGTTGGAAACTGACTTGATATAAAACTCTGACTACTTCCATTAATATATCCTTTAGCTGCAAGTATATTTACAATCATAACAATAACTAATAAAGTAATGGCCTTTATTATTTTTTCTCTGTTTTTTGTAATATTTTTCATTACCCTTTAATATCTCCTATATTATACTTTTTCATCTTGTTATATAGATTCGTTCTACTGATATGAAGTTTTTTAGCAACTATTTTTTTATTTCCATTATTCTCTCTTAAATATTTTTGTATTATTTTTATTTCAATTTCTGATATATAATCTTCTAATTTTTTATCTTCTATCTCTAATTTATGTTCATTATTCCTTATCTTCTCCGGAAGATGTTCTGATTTAATGATGAGATCAGAATCTATAAGATTAATAGCTCTTTCCAGTACATTTTCCAGCTCTCTAACATTCCCTGGCCAGTCATATGCCTTTAAAAGACCTAATGCCTTCTTATCAATACCCTCTACATAGAATCCTATTCTACTGGATATTTTCTTTCTCAAATGGTTTGTAAGACTCTCTATATCCTCTGTTCTTTCTCTAAGAGGTGGAAGCTCTAATTTAATCACATTGAGTCTATAATACAAATCTTCCCTAAATTCTTTATTCCTAACCATCTCTTCTAAATTTTTATTCGTTGATGCAATAATTCGAACATCCACTTTTATAGTCTTATTACTGCCTATTTTTTCAAATTCTTTTTCCTGCAACACCCTCAGAATTTTCACCTGCATATTAAGTGGCATATCCCCTATTTCATCTAAAAGAATAGAGCCCTTATCTGCGAGTTCAAATTTTCCTATTTTCCCTTTTACATTTGCTCCCGTAAAAGCACCCTTTGCATATCCAAAGAGTTCCGATTCTAGAAGTTCATATGGTATTGCTGCGCAGTTAATTTTTATAAAAGGTCCTTTTCTTCTCTTTGAAGAGCGGTGAATTCCTTCAGCAAAAATTTCCTTTCCTGTACCAGATTCTCCAGTTATAAGAACACTGGAGTCTGTTCTAGAAGTCTTTTTAACAATTGATTTTAACTTTTTTATTTCATCACTAGTACCAATAATTGTATCTAAAAAATCTTTATTATCATCTTCAATCAGTCTATCTTTATAATATTCAATTTCTTCATTAAGGGTATGAATCTTCTTTGAAAGCGCATAGAAATCATTAATATCTTTGAACATGACCTTTCCAATTGCACCCACTACTTTATTATCCTTTTTTATAGGAATTCTCATTGAAATCATCTTATTTCCATTGATTTCCTGAATTTCTCCTATTTCTCTTTCCCCAGTAACTAATATTTCATGTAAACGGGTATTTTTTATGACATCCGTCACATGCTTTCCTATCACATCTTTTTTTCCTACAAACTCTTTATATTTTTCTGACATCATCGTAATAAGACCATTGGAATCTACTATAACACTCCAATCATTTGTCAGATTCATCAGTTTTGTAATATTTTCAAGATTATACTCTTCTTCAAGCTGCATTTCACTTTCTGTAATATCTTTTACAATGAGTAAATATCCACTATTATCCAGCGTTGTTAGAGAATAAAGACAGATATCAAGCAGTTTATCGTTGGATTCAAAATGGTGAATACAATGATTATTAACGCCTTTATATATACTGAGTATATTCTTTATAATATCTACATCCTCTACATTATAATAAAGTACATCTGTATCTAAATTTAAAAATTTTCTTGCATGATCATTAATAAAAAATATCTTTTTATTATTATCAATTCCTATGACACCATCTGAAATATTATTCTTTATTATTTCAAGTATCTCTTTTGTTATATTCATAGACCCTCGTTGTTCAAAATTTGAACATTTATATTTTTTATGTACAATTTAAGCACTTGTTACCATTAAGTCTATCAAAAAAACAAATAAATTTCAATAAAAAAATGCTAAGCTAAGCCTAACATTAAAAAAGTCTTTTTTATCTTTCAACAACAATCGCTGTTGCTTGACCTCCACCAATACATAAAGTAGCAAGACCAGTTTTACTATCTCTTTTTTCCATTTCATGAAGAAGTGTTACTAAAATTCTTCCACCAGAAGCTCCAATTGGATGACCAAGTGCAATTGCTCCACCATTTACATTTACTATATTCATATCAAGACCCAAATCTCTAGTAACAGCAACAGCTTGTGCAGCAAATGCTTCATTACATTCTACTAAATCTAAATCTTCTACTTTTTTATCTACTTTTTCTAATACTTTCTTTGTTGCATGATATGGTGCATACCCCATAATTGATGGATCAATACCAGCTGATGCATACCCTTTAATTGTTGCTAAATAAGGAATATTAAGCTCCTCAGCTTTTTCTTTTGACATAAGAATAAACATTGCAGCACCATCATTAATACCAGAGGCATTACCAGCAGTAACTGTACCATCTTTTTTAAATGCGGGTCTTAATTTTCCAAGTTTTTCAATTGTTGTTCCAAACTTTGGATATTCATCAGTATCTACAACTAAATCATCTCCTCTTCTTTGAGGAACTCTTACAGCTACAATCTCTTCTTTAAATTTACCCTCTTTAATTGCTTTTTCTGCTCTTAACTGACTTTCTAAAGAAAGTTCATCCTGCTGTTGTCTTGTGACATTAAATTTTTCTGCAACATTTTCTGCTGTAATACCCATATGATAATCATTGAATGCATCCCAAAGACCATCATTGATCATACTATCTACCATAACATCATTACCCATTCTCTTACCAAAACGAGAATTTTTAAGTACATAAGGAGCAAGTGACATATTCTCTGTACCACCTGCAAGTACAATATCATTATCTCCTGCAAGTATTGTTTGTGCTCCAAGTGATACCGTTCTAAGTCCTGAACCACATACTTTATTTATTGTCATCGCTGGAATGCTCTCTGGAAAACCTGCATTAATAATTACCTGTCTTGCCACATTCTGTCCTAAACCTGCTTGAAGTACATTACCTATAAATGCTTCATCAATCATCTCTGGTTTAATTCCAGCTCTTCTTACTGCTTCTTCTGCTGCTGCAGCGCCTAAATCAGCTGCTGATACATTTTTAAATGATCCTCCAAATGATCCTATCGCTGTTCTTACTGCACTAACTATAACAACCTCTCTCATGTTAACCTCCATATATATTTAAATTTATTATCCTAGTTCTCACCTTTATATAAAGCAATATACATGCCAACTTTAAAACTGAGTAAAATGAAGGCTAAAAAAAAAGAACTCTCTTTTTTATCAGAAAGTTCTTATAGTATGTTCAAATTTTAAACATTAATTTGTTGTAATCTGAAGCCATAAGTCATTATACAGTTTAATTTTATCCCCTAGATACTTAAATTCTTCCATATTCTTAAGAGAAGATATATCTGGATAAGCCACCTTATCCTCTTTTTCTTCATCACTTAACAACTTAAAAGTTTCTTTGTTAGGTGTTGAATATCCAACGTATCTAGTATTTAAAAGACCTATATCCGCTCTAAGAATATAATTGATAAATTGATGAGCATTCTCAGTATTTTTAGAAGTTTTTGGAATCACCATTGCATCTGTCCATAAATTGGACCCTTCTTTTGGAATCACATATTTCAGTTCTGGTTTTTCATCAATCAGTGCTACTGCATCCCCATTCCACGTCACTAAAAATGCTGCTTCATCCTTTAAAATAATATCCTTTCCATTATCAATCACATAGGCAAGCACTAAATCTCTCTGCTTTATCAACAGATCTTTCGCTTCATTTAATTCTTTTTCATCCACAGAGTTCATTGAATAGCCCAGTAATTTTAGTCCAATCATAATAGAATCTCTATAAGAATTATTCATTAGAATTTCATTTTTATATTTTTCATCCCAAAGAATATTCCAAGAATCTACCTCTTCATCTACTAGATTAGAATTATATAATAGTCCATTGGTTCCAAAGAAATAGGGAATAGAATATTCATTCTTTTCATCATAATAAAGTCCTTTAAATTCATCTGCTATATTTTTAAAATTATCTATTTTTGATAAATCAAGTTTTTTAAGCATATCTTCTTTTATCATTCGCTCTACCATATAATCAGAAGGAATTACAATATCATAAGCAGTTCCACCATTTTTTATTTTAGCATACATGGCTTCATTGGTATCAAACATCTCATAAATAACTTTTATTCCTGTTTCTTCTTCAAAAGATTCTATAATATCTTCATCGATATAATCACCCCAATTATAAATATAAAGAACATTTTCTTGTTCTGAGCATGATGTAAAAACAGCTAGTATAATAAAAGCAAATAGTATTAATTTCTTCATTCTTTTTCCTCTCTCATATTTACAAGTATTAATAAAACCATCACCACAACAAACATCAAGGTACTCAGTGCATTAATCTTAGGGCTAATTCCTCTTCTAGCCATTGAAAAAATAGCAATGGATAAATTATTAATACCGTTTCCAGTGGTAAAAAAGCTGATTACAAAATCATCTACCGACATTGTAAATGCAATAAGCGTTCCAGTTATAATACCTGGAAAAATTTCTGGTAGTACCACTTTATAAAAGGCTTCAAACGGTGTTGCACCTAAATCGAGTGCTGCATCGACTATATCCTTTGGCATCTGCTTTAATTTCGGTAGAATACTTAACACCACATAGGGTATACAAAATGTAATATGAGCAATCAGCATGGAAACATAACCTAATTTAAAATTAATAAAAACAAATAATGCCATCAATGAAACACCTGTAACAATATCTGGATTTAAAAGTGGTATATTATTGATGGATAATAATAGTTTTTTTCTTCTTGATCGCATATGGTATATTCCATATGCCCCAAATAAGCCTATAATACTCGAAATAAGAGCAGAAAGTACTGCTACACTTATCGTAGTACCCAAAGCAGAAATAATCATTCTATCCTCAAATAACTCTTTATACCAGTGCAGTGAAAATCCTGTAAAATTTCCACTATATCTTCCTTCATTAAATGAAAAAATAATGAGAAAAATAATGGGTAGATATAAAAAGGCAAAGATTAAAAATAAATACACATTCTTAAATAATTTTTTTACCATATGCCCTCCTCATTATCATTTCCTGTAAATGGTATAGAAATCAGTATCATCAGTACAAGAACCATTGAAAGTGCTGATCCTAAATGCCAATCGGAAAGGAGTAAAAACTGCTTTTCAATTAGATTACCAATCGTACTTACTTTCCCTCCACCAACTAAATCAGGAATTACAAAAGAGCTAAGAGCTGGTAAAAATGTCATTGTAATTCCTGACATAATGCCAGGAATAGAAAGCGGTAATATCACTTTTGTAAAAACTCTTAAGTGATTTGCTCCTAAATCTTCTGCTGCTTCTATGACATTTTGATCAATCTTTTTAATCACGGTATATATTGGTAGTACCATAAATGGTAAGAAATTATACACCATAACAAGAATTACTGCATACTCTGTAAACATAATATGAAATGGTCCAAGACCAACTAATGAAAATACAGAATTAATAAATCCATTCTTACCGAGTATAGACTGCCATGCATAGGTTCTTAAAAGAAAATTCATCCACATTGGTAGTATTAACAGCACGAGAAGAAATTTCTCTGCTTTTTTTGATACCCCATTCATGAAAAATGCCAGTGGATAACCTAGTATTAAACATATTAGTGTTGAAATAAAAGCGGTTTGAAAAGACCTTAAAACAACTTTTAATATTCCTTTTTCAAAAAACACCTTATAATTATCTAAGCTAAAGTTTCCATTAAAAAGCGTAATACTATAATAAAAGATAATTAAAATAGGTAGGATGATGAAAATAATATTCCAAATAACAAATGGCACTCGACTATTTTTCTTCATTTTTCACCTTCTTCATAATATGAAAATTACAAGGTTCTACGTATACATGAACCTCTTTTCCTTCTTCTACATAGCGTGTAGAATGTATCATCCATTCATTCGAGTGATCTGTAAATATAATTTCATAGTGAACCCCTTTAAAAATAACATTTTCTACAATACCAGAAAAGGTAGCATTTTCCTTTGTTGTTATTTCCATATCCTCTGGTCTAATCACCACATCAATGAGTTCATCCTTTAAAAAGCCTTCATCCACACATTCATAGTTCTTTCCAGCAATATCCACTACAAAATCTTTTCTCATAATTCCATCTACAATATTACTCTCGCCAATAAAATCTGCTACAAAAGCATTTTCTGGTTCATTGTAAATATCTGTTGGACTTCCTATTTGCTGAATCACACCATTATTCATAACAACTACTGTATCACTCATTGTAAGTGCTTCTTCTTGATCATGCGTTACATAGATAAAAGTAATGCCAAGCTTTTGCTGCATTTCTTTTAATTCTATTTGCATATCTTTTCTAAGTTTTAAATCAAGCGCACCAAGCGGCTCATCTAATAAAAGTACCTTTGGCTCATTGACAAGCGCTCTAGCAATTGCTATTCTCTGCTGCTGCCCTCCTGAAAGAGCAGTAATCTTTCTTTTTTCATAGCCACTTAAATTAACTAGTTTAAGCATTCTAGTCACTTTTTTATCAATTTCATCTTTTGAAAGCTTTTTAATTTTCAGTCCAAAAGCAATATTTTCATATACATTTAAATGAGGAAATAAAGCATATTTCTGAAAAACCGTATTTATTTCTCTCTTATAAGGCGGTATACTGACTAAATCCTTTCCTGAAAAAAGAATTTCTCCTTCATCTGGATCAATAAACCCACCAATCATTCGAAGTGTTGTGGTCTTTCCACATCCACTTGGCCCTAACATTGTGACAAATTCATTTTCTTTGATTTGTAAACTGAGATTATCAACAATAACATCATTATCAAAACTCTTTTTGATATTTTTTAATTCAATTAAGTACATAAAACCCCCTAAAAACTTGGCGGAGAACTAACCATTAAAATTTTAGCATCTTTACTAGATTCATTATAAATTTTATGATGAGTATTCGAATTATAATAAAAACTCTCTCCTTTTCTGACTACATTCTTTGTATTATTGATTTCAAGTACAATACTTCCCTTTAGAACATACCCAAATTCTTCACCAAAATGCGCCTCTTCATCAAATAAAACAGAACCTGATTTAAGCTCTACCAGTATGGGTTCCATTGTATTTTTCTGCGCATTGTATATAAGCCAGTTAACTAATACGCCCTCATCAGAGCCTTCCTTGACAAATATATCATCTTTTTTAAAAACGTACTGCTCCTCTTCTTCTTGACTAAAGAACTCCTCAAGATTCATATTAAACACATCCAGTATATCTGAAAGTGTTGCAATCGAAGGAGAAGTTAAATCTCTTTCTAAAAGCGATATAAAACTCTTTGATAATTCACATCGATCAGCAAGCTCTTCTTGAGTTAATCCATAGGTCAGTCTTAAATTTTTTATTTTCTCTCCAATCGGCATATTATATCCTTTCATATACTATATTAAACACAGAGTTTAATATTACTAAACTAATGTACAATAAAAATTAAAATAAATCAAGTAAAATCTAAAATATTAAATAAAAAATTTAAAATATTGAACAAAGGCATAAAAAAAATATTAAGATTATTTCTTAATATTTAATAGTATATCTATTTCTCTTACGGATTTATTCAGCCTTCTAGCTATCGCTTGATTATCATAACCAAGTGATTTTAATTTCCTAAGCTCTACTATAAAATCATCTTCTTTAGGCTCAATTTTCAGTTCTTTTTTAGAAATTAATTTTTCTTTTTTCTTTACCGGCTGCTCTTTATCAAGTATTCGATAAATATCATTAATACTATTTTTATTATCCTTTAAAGCCTTTTCTATATCACTGATCTCTTTTTCATGAATCGAATACTTTCCTTCTAAATCACTGATGAGTTCATAAAAAGAATGATTAATCTCTTCGAGTGAATTTTCAAGCCTCTGAATTTCTTTTATTAAATCGGTCTGATTTGCTATATTTAAATTCTTAAAAAAACTAATATTCTTTATCTCTCTTCTTATTAAAAATAAAGATAATAATATGATTGTTATTCCCAAAAAAATACTAAGAAAAATTTCCATTTTACACCTTTATATCAAAAAAAGATAAATGATCGTCAAAATACTTTTTTTCTTTCTTATTTTTCTTCTCTTTATCATTATCTTTTTTATTGTCTTTTTTATTATCTTGTTTGTCTTTTAAACGTAGTTTATCTTTATCTTTTAAATTATTGACTGAATGATTTTTTAGATTTTCTTCTTTTTCTTCTTCAATATGCCCTTGCGTCATGTTCATTTCTTGAGAAGCCTTCTTTGCATTTTCATCATGAGAAAGCCTCTGTACATTAGGCATAATAACCTGCATGTCAATCGGTTTAATCATAACATATCACCTTCTACTAAAACAATCTCACCACGATCTTTTTTTATTCTTACATAATCAGCCTCTTTTTGTACATTATATAAAGAATGTCCAATTTTAACTCTTACACCTGGATACACTTTTTTTGCTTGTACAAACGAATGACTTAACCTAGCAAATAATTCATTTAATTCAGAAAATTTTATACTGAGCTTTTTATATTCTCTATTGTATTCATCCAGTGAAGAAGATGTTGAATGATACATTTCATGTATCTTTTCATCCTTTGTTTCTGTTATCTGCTTCGAAAGAATTTTAAATGCCTTACTGAGTTTATCAATTGCTTCTTTATATCTTTTTAATTTTTCAGTCGTTTCTTGATACTCTTCAATCAGTTCATTGGTAAGACCTAAATTAAGTTTTGTTATAACACCGAGTTCACTACCTAAAGTCTCAGCAATAATATAATTCTTAGCCATTAATTCACCGCCTAAAATCATTCCTTTTTTTCCTGAAACTGTAATATGATCATCCGATATAACTTCTGAATGAATAATTGAATTCGAATAAATAGCTCCTTTTGCAATACACTTACAAGCATCAAGATATTTACTCTTAATCTCACCATTGGATGTAATAATAGAATGATCATTCCCCATTACACCACCAGAAATAACAATATCTCCTTCTGCAGTAAGATTCGCTCCTTCTACCATACCTTTTACTTCAATAGAATCATTTGATTTTATCGAATATCCAGTGGTTACATTTCCATTTATAATAACTTTACCATTAAAATTTATATTTCCTGTCTTGATTCCAACATCACCATGTACTTCAAGAATCTCAATAACAGAAACCTTTCCATCATGAAATTCAGCATTTCCAGAACAAGTAGCAATAAGTGAAAGTCCATCGTCGCTTAATTTAACATTCTTACCAAATTTAAAGGCAATATCCTTCCCGTCTTTTGCCTTTATTATTTTGCCAGTTACTGTAGTTCCAGACTGTCCTTTTGTTGCTTTTTTCTTATGAGCCAGTACATCGCCTTCTTCTACTAAATGAACAAAATTAGTATTTTTAAAATCTACTGTCCCATCTTCATTCACTGCTGGCTTGGTATCAGATTGTGTTTCAACATCATATATAATTTCAGCATCTTCACCATTCACATGCTGAATACCACTAGCAATTTCAAGTTCATATGCTATCGACGGATTGTCAATCATCTTTTCCATCATATTGACATCTACACCAAAAGTAATATTTTTTTCTGTTAATGCTTTTTGAATATCAGCTTTTTTTAGCACATAATCTTTATCTAAAATATCGATAAAAATGAATGCCTTATAATAATCACTTGAAAGATTTATTTTTATATTATATTTTTGCTTTACGATGTCGTCCATAACACATCCCCTTATACAAAATCAGAAACTTTTAATTTTAATTTACTTATCGCTCTTGAATGGAGCTGAGAAATTCTAGATTCTGATATTTCTAAAACCTTTGATATCTCTTTATATGTCAGTTCAGAATAATAATATAATTCAATAATTCTCTTTTCTTTAAAAGGAAGAGAATCAATAACTTCTTTTAACAGCTCTTTTTTTTCTGTTTCAATCAGTTCTTTTTCTGGAATATTTCCATCATCCTTTATGGAAATATTATTATTCTCACTTAATTTTTCATCCAAAGAAACCACTGCAAAAGTGGAAATTTGATGCAAAAGATCACTAAGATCATCTATTGATATTCCTAATTCATTTGCAAGCTGTTCATCCGTATATTCAGAACCATATATATTTTGAAGTTTACTGGTAGCTCTTTCTAAATCCTTATACTTCTGTCTCATTGATCTAGGAATCCAGTCAAGAGCCCTCAATTGATCTACTATTGAACCTCTTATTCTTATATTTGCATATGTTTCAAACTTATTTCCTAATTTATAATCAAACTTTTCAACCGCATCTAATAAACCAATAACTCCATATCCAACTAAATCATCATATTCAACATTTGCATTATAACTATTATAAAGCCTTCCTGCAATATTCTTTACTAGCTGAACATATGAAACGATTAATTCTTCCTTTGCTTTTAAATCATTATGATCTTTATACCTTTTCCATAATTCTAGATTTGACATAATACCCCTATAGTTATATTTCTTTTACTCCATGTCCTATTGTCTTTACTATAAGTTTACCAGTATCTGAATAAAATTCAATAGTTCTTCCAAAATTTCCTCCTGTATCATCGGAAATTATTCTAATTTTTAATTTTTCTAAAATTTTTCTTACTGATTCTGCGTTTCTTTTTCCAATTTGCATAATAGAACTGCTTGTTGCACCAGAAAACATCTGAGCACCTCCAGCAATTTTAGCAACTATATTATTCCTATTTGCACCTAGTCTTTCCATATCATTGAGTATATGCATAATACCTGTATCTGCAAATTTATCAACATTGGTATTATTCCGCATTTCTTTACTAGATGGTAGCATAATATGTGCCATTCCAATAACTTTTGTTTTCTTATCATACAAACATATTCCAACACATGAACCGAGACCTAAAGTAGTAAGGGCAGATGGATGCTTAGCAACCTTTGCATCTGCCATTCCAACTTTTATAAGATCCATCATATTTTCACTCCTAAACTCCTTAATAAGGTACCATAAGATTCTACCTCTGGTATTAAGATAAAGAATCCATTCACTGAATGTCCATGCTCCATCTCACTAAATTTATTTTCAATTAGTAAAATTTTATCTCCAAAAAGTCCAAAGTGTATAGCTGGAACAGAAAGTATAGCGCCTGCCATATCACATGAAATCGACGGAACAGATATTTTAATATTTAATTTTGTAAGTTCTGCTAATGATGAAATATATGCACCAGTAAGAATATTACTGATTTCAGTAAGCGCCGATAATGAAAGTTCATTAAGACCATTATCCGAAATTCCTGGCATCAAAAGATCTAAAAGCTCAGTAGATGATTCTTTGGTCAAAAGAAACATAATACTACCATCGATATCACCATCAATTTTCAAAAAAGTTCCTACTACTTCTTCTTCTGCTCCTCCAAGCATGTCTGGAACATCCGAAAAGTCGAGTACATTTACCATTGGAACATCCATATCTATTCTTTTATTGATCAGTTTTGCAAGTGCAGTTGCTGCATTACTAGCTCCAATATTACCTATTTCTTTTAATACATCTATCACTATACTATCAAATTTTTTATATAGATCATCCATACTATCTCCTATTCAATCATTTCGTTTATCTTTAGAAATTTAAATATATCCAGTATCATTATTATTCTACCATTATCTTTTCCAATAAATTCAATATAATCTTCTTCATCTGATTTATTTGGTGCTTTTTCAATACTTTCTTCACTTATCTGTAGCACCTCATATGATTCATCTACTAATAATCCAATATTGTATTCATTATATTTTAAAATGATGATTCTACTATTTTTATCAAATTCCTTATCTTCAATTCCAAGTCTCTTTCTTACATTGATAACTGGAATAATTTCTCCTCTTAAATTGATAACACCCTCTATAAACCCTTCTGTAAAAGGTACACTCGTGATATCAGAAGTTCTTTCAATATTCTCTACATACTTAATATCTAAAGCATAATTTCCTTGATCTATTTTAAATAATACATATTCTCTATTATCCATAACTCCTCCTAAAATAATTGATTAGGATCTATAATGAGTGCTACACCACCATTACCAAGTATAGTAGCACCTGCTATTACAGGTATTCCTTTTAAATATTTACCTAAAGATTTTATCACGATTTCCTGCTGACCTATTAATTTATCAACAATTAATCCAATTTCTTCAGTTCCTCTCTTTACAATAACAACAGTAAGTTCTTCTTCTGTTTTATCATCAAAAAATCCTAATCGTTCTTTCACTCTAACAAGTGGAAGAGTATTTTCTCTATATAAAACCACTTCCTTATCTTGAAGTAAATTGATATCCTTTGATTTAATCGATGTAATCTCTGATATATTATTAAGAGGAAGTGCATACTTATCATTTCCTATATATACCATAAGCGCTTGAATAATAGCAAGTGTAAGCGGAAGTCTAATAATGAATTTTGATCCCTTCCCTGTTTCTGAAAGAATATCCACTGTACCACCTATTGATGCAATCTTACTTCTTACAACATCAAGACCTACTCCTCTACCTGATAAATCTGTAATCTCTTTTGCTGTTGAAAAACCTGGAAGGAATAATAAATTAATGATTTCTTTATCTGACAATTTATCTAATTCACTCTTTTCCATTAATCCTTTTTTCACAACGATTTCTGATATCTTAACAGGATCTATACCATTTCCATCATCTTCAACTTCTATAATAACGTGATTTCCTTCTGGATACGCTTTTAAATTAACTGTTCCAGTTTCACTCTTTCCTCTTCTTAGACGCTCTTCTGGTGCTTCAATACCATGATCAATAGAGTTTCTAATAAGATGAATTAAAGGATCGGCAATCTCATCAATGATTGTTCTATCAACTTCTGTATCTTGACCAGTCATCACTAGATTGATATTCTTATTTAAATCTTTTGCTAAGTCTCTTACCATTCTTGGGAATCGGTTAAATACTCTCTCTACTGGTACCATTCGAACTTTCATAACAGCATCATGAAGATTTGTTGTAATTCTTTCAAGATATAGTACAGCATCATTCATTGATCCTTTTGCTGAATCATTTTCTTCCATTGTTGTCTTTACAATAATAAGCTCTGATACAAGATTCATCAAATTATCTAATCGATTGATATCTACACGAACTGTTTTTGCTGTCTTATTCTTTGCTCTTTTTTCTTTTATATCTTTCTTTGGTGCTTCCTCTGTTTTTTTAACATGTACTTCTTCTACATGCTCTTCTTCTTTTTCAATCGGAACACTCACATTACTTACATCTACATGTTCTATAATACAATCTTTAATTTCAGATAAATTCTTTATTTCTGATATAATACTTTCTTTATCCTCTTTTGTGATAAATAAGAGTTCAAAGAAACTATCAAATTTTTCATCTTCAATATCTTCTGCACTAGGATATGAAAGAAGTATTTCTCCTAATCCTTCTAATGTATTAAATACAATAAATGATCTTGCTGCCTTTAGCATGCACCCATCATCGAGTACAATTTTAATCTTAAAAGCATTATATCCATTCTCAATAGAATCTTTTATGACAGATAGTGATGTCTGCATAATATCAATGCTAAATTCTTCTGTAACACCACTCTTTTCTTCCTCTTTAGTAGCAGGCTTACTCTCTGTAAAATCTTCTAATTTACCACCTGAGGCTAATAAATTAAGTCTTTCTACTAGTCCTTTATTCTCATCATCATCCTCATACCCATTATCTTCAATAAATAAAATATGCTTTCCAAGCTCATCAAAACACTCAAATAATATATCGATAATTGTTTGATCAACTACGAGGTCATTACTCCTCACTTTGTGAAGTACATTTTCCATTTCATGAGTTAAATCAGCTAATTTAGAATATCCCATTGTTCCAGACATTCCTTTTATAGTATGAGCAACTCTAAAAATCTCATTTATATACTCAATATTTGACATATCATTTTCTAAATCTAATAACACCTGATTCATGCTTTGTAAATGCTCATTGGACTCTTCTATAAAGAGCTCTAAATATTGATTCATATCCATATGTTATTCCTCCAAATAATCTATTATCTTGTCAGCTATGCTATCTAATGGCAAAATATAATCATGTAAATCATTTGTGATGATTGACTTAGGCATACCGAAAACTTTCGATGTTGCTTCATCTTGAGCGATTACATCAAACGATTTACAAGCTCTTAGATGTTTAACACCCTCTGTCCCATCTGCACCCATTCCAGTCATAATAACAACCATTAGTTTACCTATTCTACAATTTGATAATGTTGTAAGCGTATAATCTATTGATGGTCTATGTATTGAATGATAGTAATCAGAATTAAGTTCAATTTTATATGAATTATTAAAGTCCTGAAGTCTTAATTGACATCCTCCTTTAGCAATATATAATGAACCTACTTTCAAAATATCATTATCTTTTGCCTCTACTACATTTAACGGCACTTTTTTGTTTAATCTTTCTGCTAAATTTTTAGTAAAACCCTCAGGAATATGTTGTAAAACGACATAAGCAGCATTAGAATCTGCTGGAATCCTCTCTAACACTGGAATTAAGGCCTTTGGCCCACCAGTAGAAATACCAATGACAACTAAATTAATTTTATTATTAAACATTTAAATCCCCATTTTTATTTGCAAGTTGCTTTTTAAAGACATATGCAAGAATTGTTTTTATGTCTTTATTATTTAAATTTTCAAATTCTATACCATATTCAAATTTACTATCCTTTTCTATTTTTCGAACAATTTTACCTGGTATAATAAAATCTTCTCCTAAAAATTCAATATTAGCATAAACTGTTGACCCCATTTCTAAGTCTTTGTTTGTTGATATTAAAATACCCACTCCACTAATATTTAAAAGATTTACACTAATATCTTCATCGTCATCAAAATTAGATAGTTTTATATCTTCATATGTTTTTACTCTATAATATCTTCTTCTTTGGTGCTTTTCTATTTCAGAAGTAATTTTACATTTTACTGTATATACACTGCTCTTTTTTTCTCTTTCTAAAAACACCATATCAAAATTAACAACACCTACATTCTCTTTTTTTACTGTCACTGATACCTCTTTATTCATTGGTAAAAAATATAAATTTCCTTCATATATCGGATTGTTAATTAGTAAATGCTCTGAATCAACAACATCATATATTGCTGTTTCAAGTATCATCGGTTCATTTTCTTTATCTAAATAAATTATTTCTATATTATCCCCAACATCTATATATTTTCTATTCTTCATACGCCCTCTTACTTGATTTAAATAATTTTCTAATGAATGAAACAAGAGATTTTGATTCTTCCTTCACTTCATTTTTTGTCTCTAATTTTTCTGCTATCAGCTCTATTCCCTTTGAAGCAAGAGAATTTGGAAAAGCTATGGTATAAGGCTCTTGTTTTTTTACAGCCTTTTTTACATTTTGATCTTCATATAAATATCCCAATAAATTAATATTTTTATTCAAAAATTTATCGGTCGCTATATTTAATTTATCAAATACTTCTTTTCCTTCTTTACTCGATTCAATCCGATTGACTACAACTTTTATATCGGTATTTTCTGGATTTAAATTCTTAATCAGCGCATAAGCATCTGTTATCGAAGTTGGATCTGAAGTCACAATAATAATCAGTTCATTCGCTGCTTCAATAAAAGATAAAACAGACTGACTGAGCCCTGCACCAGTATCGATTAATATATAATCTGATATGCTGGTAAACTCTTCAAAACTCTCAATGAGTATTTTAAGTTCTTCTTCCTTTAAATCTACGATATCAATAACACCAGAACCACCTGATACAATATTGATATCATTGGGTCCTTTTATCATTATTTCAGATAATTTTTTTTGATTTTTTATCACATGAGTAAGAGAATATTTAGGCACAAGACCTAATAAGATATCAATATTAGCAAGACCTAAATCCGCATCAATGATGGTTATATTTTTTCCTCTTTTAGAAAGTGCTACTCCTAGATTTAAAGTGAAATTTGATTTCCCAACTCCTCCTTTACCACTAGAAACAGCTATAATTCTTGCATTATTATTCTCTTTTACTTCTATATTATCAACTATTTTTCTTAATTCGGATGCTTGATCTTTCATTTAAAATCCCCTATTATATAATCTATAATCTTATCTTTTTCCGCTACTTCTATATCATCAGGTACTGACTGTCCAGTTGTTAAATAAGACAAAGCCCTTTTAGAATATACCTTCGCATTTACAATATTACTAAATGAAGATGCTTCATCTAATTTAGTAAATATAATATTATAGTCCTCTATAAAATCATAAGCAGACAAAATATTTTTAATATCCTCATATCTTGTCACCATACTGATAACAAGAAAAATATTAGGATTTTCAATATTATTAATGAGCTCCTGTGTATCCGTAACAATTTCTTTATCCTTATGACTTCTACCTGCTGTATCAATCAGTATAATATCCTTATCAGAATATTTATAAATTGCTTCTTTTACATCTGCTGGTTCATAAATAACAGTCAGTGGTATACCGAGTATTTCACTATAAGTTTTTAATTGATCTACTGCAGCAATTCTATATGTATCTGCTGTAATAAAAGCTACTTTCTTATTATCTACAAGTGATAATTTAGCAGCAAGTTTTGCAATTGTCGTTGTTTTTCCAACACCTGTTGGACCAACAAATAAAAAGACTCTTTGATTATCTGATATAGGATCTATGGTATAGGGTTCTCCTAAATAATTTTTAAGAGCCTCTCTTATCGTAGATTTCACAATAGCATCATTTTCCTTTGTGATTTTAACCTGCCTTTTTACAACATTTAAAACATTTTGAACGACAATATCACTTAAATCAAGATTATTTAAATAATTTGCAAGCTCTTCTTCATAAGATGATGTTACTTCTTCTTCCACATGAATGCCTGTTTTAGAAAGGCTCTCTATCATCTTTTTTATTTCCGATACTTCCTCTTTTAAATTATTGATATCATCGGATGTATCATCTTTTTTTTCTTCTTCAATTTCTTCTTCAATATCTTCTTTTACTTCTTCTATGTATTTTTCTTCAACAGCAGCTACGACTTCCACACTAGGCTTTTTAAAAAATCCAAATAAACCCGGTTTTTTAATCTTTCTAGTATGTAAAATAACAGCATCTACACCTAATTCTTCTTTTACTAATTTCATAGCTTCTGAAACATCATCTGCAATATATCTTTTTACATTCATTTATATCTCCACCATTCCTACTGATTGAACTTGAACATTTGATTCGATTTCATTATATGAAATAACAATTAAATCAGGAATCATCTGCTCTGTTAACTTTTTAAAATAAAATCTTACAATGGGCGCTGTCATAACAATCGGCTGCTCACCAAGTGATATTAAATTTTGAACCTGAACAGCTAAACTATTTAAAATAGCTTGGCTCATATCTGGTGCAAGGGATAAGTAGGATCCATTATCCGTTTGTTTTATTGATTCCATTAAAATACCTTCTAAATTCTGATCTATGGTTACAACCTTTAATTTATCCTCCGTTACATATAAACTAGTGATCTGTCTATTAAGGGCCTGCCTTACATATTCTGTGAGTATATTAATATCTCTTGTAGTCACTCCATAATCAGCAAGAGTCTCTACAATGGTTAAAAGAGACCTAATAGATATTCCTTCTCTTAAAAGATTAGAAAGTACCTTTTGTATATCTCCTATTGACATAATATTTGGTATCAGTTCATCCACAACGGTTGGATTTGTCTCTCTTAAATTATCCATCAGCGCTTTTACTTCATCTCTACCTAATAGTTCATGCACATGCTTTTTAAGCACTTCGGTTAAATGAGTAGATATAATAGAGGATGAATCCACTACAGTATACCCATATATTTCAGCCTTTTCTCTTTCATTTTCTGTAATCCATATGGCTGGAAGGCCAAAGGCTGGCTCAACCGTTTCAACACCTTCTATCTCACCTTCCACATGACCTGGATTCATCGCAAGATAATGGTCAAACATAATATTTCCTGAGGATACTTTATCCCCTTTTATTTTAATAACGTATTCATTTGCATCGAGCTGAATAAAGTCTCTCAGTCTTATCATCGGTATGACAATCCCCAGTTCAAGTGCTATCTGCCTTCTAATCATAACGAGCCTGTCGAATAAATCACCACCCTGATTTGGATCAGCAAGTGGAATAATTCCATAACCAAATTCTAGCTCGATTGGATCAACAGATAAAAGAGGAACAATACTCTCTGGTTTTCTTATTTCCTCTGTACTTCCTACTTCTTCTTCATCCATCGGTTCTTGCACAATATTCGATTTTGGTCTCATCTGAAAAGCAAGACCAATCACCATAACACCAAGCACAATAAGTGGAAATGGTGGAAGTGGCGTAAAGATTCCAAGTGCTATTAATACACCCCCTAGAATGTAAAGCGCTTTTTGCTGCTTAAACATTTGGGTAAATACATGATATCCAAGCTCTCCTTCACTCGCCCTTCTTGTTACAACAATACCTGTTGCTGTTGAAATCATCAAAGCTGGTATCTGGCTCACAAGACCATCACCAATCGTTAGAAGTGTATATCTACTGAGTGATTCTGAAAGACTAAGGCCCATTCGGGTCATTCCCATAAAAAAGCCCGCAGCGATATTAATCACTGTAATAATAATACCTGCTATTGCATCTCCTTTTACGAATTTACTAGCACCATCCATGGAACCATAGAAATCGGCTTCTTTTTGTATTTTCAGTCGTCTTTCCTTTGCCTGACTTTCATCGATAAGTCCTGAGTTTAAATCGGCATCGATTGCCATTTGCTTTCCTGGCATCGCATCTAATGTAAATCTTGCTGCAACTTCAGAAACACGCTCAGCACCTTTTGTGATAACTAAGAACTGAATAATAACAATAATGATAAATATAATAAAACCTACAACTGGATCTCCACCTATTACCCAGTTAGCAAACGCATCGATTACATCCCCTGCATATCCTTGTCCTAGGATATTTCTAGTAGTTGATATATTAAGTGCCAGTCTAAACATTGTAGCAAGTAAGAGTATTGTAGGAAATATTGCAAAATCCAGTACTTCTGTAACAAATATTGCGATTAATAATATTAATAAAGAAAACGCTATGTTTAAAGATAACATAAAATCAAGTGCTGTTAAATTTACTGGTATAATGATTAAAAGTATGATCGCTATAATAAATAACGCAAATATACTATTATATCTTTTCATCGTCTTCCTCTCTATTTATTCTTCTCAGAAATACCATAAACATAGGCTAAGACTTCAGCTACTGCTTGATATAATTCTTCAGGAATTTGCTGACCAATATCCGTGCTAGCATAAAGTGCTCTTGCTAACGGCTTATTTTCAACAACTTCAACGCCATTTTCCTTAGCTATTTTTTTTATATTCTGAGCTACAAGATTCTGCCCTTTTGCAAGTACATAGGGTGAATCTCCTTTTGTGATATCATATTTCAGTGCTACTGCATAATGCGTTGGATTGGTGATAACAACATCTGCATCTGGTACATCACTCATCATCCTACTCATTGCCATAGAGCGCTGTTTTTCTCTAATTTTTCCTTTTATTAAAGGATCTCCTTCTGATTGTTTATATTCGTCTTTTACTTCTTTTTTGGTCATTCTAAGATCTTTATTATGCTGCCATTTCTTATACATTAAATCCAGTATGGATACAAAGAAAAGAAATCCTGCACACCTTATAATCACATTGATTACAAAGAACCATAATACGCCTATAAACTGATTAATACTTAATTTATAAGAACCTAAGAGTAAATCTAAATGATCTCTTAAATACGTATATACTATTAAAACAAGTACAATTCCTTTTAAAATAGCTTTTACCATCTCAACTAATGATTTAAGTGAAAAAAGCCTTTTAAATCCACTAATAGGACTTATTTTACTAAATTTAGGTTTTATTGCTTCAAGGGATATCATAAATCCTACTTGAAAATAAGAGGATAATACACCCGTAATCATTGCTGCAAGAAGGATTGGCAGAATGATTATAAACCCCTTTAATATTATATCATACAAAATGTTTCTAAGGTCCATTTTATTAAAAATAATATCATGTTTTAATATTAAATCATTAGAGAGATTATATATTGAAACAAACTGCTCATATACTAACGAGCTTGTCAGTTTAATCGTATACATTACAATAATGAGGGAAAGCGAAGCCCCTACGTCTTTACTTTGAGCTACCTGACCTTTTTTCCTAGCATCTCTTTTTTTCTTTTCCGTAGGCTCTTCTGTTTTTTCCTCATTAAAGAACTGTAAATCAAATCTTTTTATTATCATGAACTAAACCCGATCATCTTTTCTATAAATTGGAACATTTTATTAAATACTTCAATAATAAAATTTGGATATAATGGAACGAGCACTAATAAAAGTGCAATCCCCATAAGAATTTTAAGTGGCATACCTATCATAAATACATTCATTCCAGGCATTGCTTTTGAAAGAAGTCCAAGTAATAAATTGGCAATTAAAATAGTTAGTACAAAAGCACTTGCCATTTTAAAACCCATAATAAATGTATAGGATATTATTTCTGTATAATCAAATACAATCACCTTTGAAAAGAGCTCCGACCCAATTGGTATGTATTCATATCCTAAAAATATGGATTTAATGACAATATGATGCATATTCGTTATTAAGAATATCATCATCGCAAAGATATAATAAAAATTTGATGAAATAGGAAGCTGATTTTCATCCTGTGCTCCTATTACGGATACCATTGAAAATCCTATATTTCTATCAACAAGTGAACCAGCTAAATAAAATACATTTATTATAATGGCAAAGATAAGTCCAATCCCAATACCGATAACTGTTTCAAGAATAATATAATAAGCAAATTCTACTATGGTATTAATTTCTAGATTAAAATCTACCATAATAGTTGGTATAACCATCATGCTAATAAAAAATACAATAGCTATTCTAGCTGCAATAGGTGTACTTCTTGATCCGAATATTGGTACAAAACTAAAAATTGCTGCTATTCTAGTAAAGACCAATATAATTACTATTAAATAATTATATAAAAACATCTTACCTTATAAATTTAGTGATATTTTCAAATATCTCTAATGTAAAGTCTTTCATGGTTGTTAGTATCCATGGACTAAGAATAAGAATTACCAAAAAGATTGCAATTACCTTTGGTACAAATGCAAGCGTTTGCTCTTGTATTTGTGTTGTTGCTTGAAATATTGAAATAATTAAACCTACAATAAGTGCAGCGACAAGCATTGGCAGTGATAATATTAAAATATGGTATACAGCGGACTGAAATATATCAATAATTAAACTTTCTGTCATACATACCTCACTTTATTGTTCGAAGGAGTTGTTCTACTATTAAATGCCATCCATCTACCATAATAAAAAGAAGAATTTTAAATGGTAATGATATCATAACAGGCGGTAGCATCATCATTCCTAAAGACATCAGAGTACTAGCCACAATCATATCAATAACAATAAATGGTATAAATAATAGAAATCCTATTTCAAAACCTGTTTTTAACTCACTGATAATAAAAGCAGGGATTATGGTTGAAAGCGGAAGATCTTTCACATCATCATATTCTTCTTTTGATAACTCAACAAAAAGGCCTAAATCATTAGTCCTAACTTGTTTTAACATAAATTGTTTAATTGGCTTTGATGCATTATCTAAAGCCTCTTTTTGATTGATTTCATTCGCTACAAAAGGATCATAAGCCTCTGTTTTAATATCCGCTAAAACTGGACTCATAATAAATAAAGTCATAAATAATGAAAGTCCTATAATCACCTGATTAGGTGGTGTCGTCTGAAGTGATATTGCTTTTCTAAGAAATGAAAATACAATAACAAATCTTGTAAATGATGTCATCATGATAAGTATTGAAGGAGCAAGTGATAAAATAGTGATTAAAATTAATATTTGAATGCTTGTATCTACATTATTATCCCCATCGCCAAAACTCAAATTAAAAGATGGAAGCACCATATTATCCTCAGCAAATGTCATACTAGGAAGCACGAATAGCATTAATAATAATGTAATAAGTAAAAATTTATTGTATTTCATCACTCTTGTCCTTTTTCACAACACCATTTAGTAAATCTTGAAACTTTTCTTTATTTTCTGCTTTTTGATCTGGAATAAAATGCTCAAGGGTTTTTAAAAAATTCATACCATTTTTATCATAAGATAATAATAAATATTCATCTCCTACCCTAATAATCAATAAAGTCTTATCAGCAGATATATAAAACCTTTCGATTATTTCTATATTTGAATTTGTTTTTTTGGTGAATCTACCTCTTTGAATTAATTTTCTTGATACTAGATATAAAACAATAAGTAATACCAATACTAATAAATATAAAAAGGCAATACTTGAATAATTGCCGATAAAGGCTAATTTAGTTACCAATTAGCCTATTACCTTTTTAACTGCTTCTATTACTCTATCCGCTTGGAATGGTTTTACTATAAAATCTTTTGCTCCAGCTTGTATCGCATCAATAACCATCGCTTGCTGTCCCATTGCTGAACACATAATTATTTTTGCATTTGGATCCATCTTCTTTATTTCTTTTACTGCTTGAATACCATCTACTTCTGGCATTGTAATATCCATAATAACTAGATCAGGATTTAATTCTTTGTATTTATCTATCCCTTTCTGACCATTTTCTGCCTCACCTAACACTTCATAACCATTTTTAGTTAAAACATCTTTAATCATCATTCTCATAAACGCTGCATCATCTACAACTAAAATTCCTTTAGCCATTTCTTCCTCCCTATATATTATTTAATCTTTTTTCTGGTACTAATATATCAGAAATTTTAATACCATAATTATCATCAACAACAACAACTTCTCCTGTTGCTATTTTTTTACCATTCGCTAATACATCTAAAGATTCACCTATGACTTTATTTAATTCTAATACAGAACCTGGTGAAAATTCAAGTATCTCTTTTATTTTTTTCTTTGTTCTTCCTAGTTCAACAGTTATTTCAAGAGGAATGTCTCTAATAATATTTATATTATTATTTCCTCCTGTAGCACCGCCTTCATCAAAAGATTCAAATAAAACTGGTTTTGCATTCACGCTTTTTGCCTTTTTCGGTGCTTGTGGCTCTGAATAAACTGGTTCAACAGCAGTATATTCTTCTTCAGTAGAAGAAGGTTCTGGCTCTGGTTCTGCTGCTGCCTGATCCATTAAAAGCTTTACAAGCTGCTTTGCTACGTCTATTGTCATAATTTGACTAATCTTACTTGCAATTAAATCACTCACTGTCATATCAAATTCTACCCTGACAACAGAAGCATCTTTATCTAAGCCGAGTTCAGATAAATCAACATCTTCTATTTTATTATAACTTGGTACAGGAGGAGATATATCCACCTTTTTACCAATCATCTCTGAAAGGGAAGTAGAAGAAGAACCAATCATCTGATTCATCGCTTCACCGATAGCACTTAAATGCATATCTGTCAGTTCATCTGAAACATTCGTTCCATCTCCACCCATCATTAAATCTGTTATAATCTTAACATCTTCTTCTTTTAATATCAGTACATTAAATCCTTCAACACCCTCTACATATTTAACAAGGATAATGACATAAGGCGTTGAATATTCTGATGTTAATTCCTCATAGGTTAAAACTTTTACAGAAGGTGCTGTTATAGTAACTTTCTGGCCCAATAAAGTAAATAAGGTAGTTGCTGCCGTTCCCATATTTATATTTCCAATTTCGCCTAATGCATCAATTTCCTGTTCTGTTAGTGCCTCTGAATTAACAACTGTATCATTTAAAAGAGCATTTATTTCCTCTTGCGAAAGCATATCTACCATCAGCTCTCTCCTTCCTCAAAAACTTCTTTTATTTTTATTGCTACATTATTATTCTTCTTCCCTGGAAATGCTTTAAATTTCACTTTGTTTCCAACCTTTACAGTGAGTTCATCTTCCACTTTTCGATCCAAAACAATAATATCACCTCTTGATAGTGATAGAAGTTCATTAACTGTTATTACACTACTTCCAAGTTCTGCAACAACATTTAAAACAGAATCCTCTACTTTCTTTTCAATCGATTGCCTTTCTTCCTCTGTAAGATTTTTCTTTCCAGTATTATTAAACCATAGTTTAGAACTCAAATTAGATAATATCGGTTCTAATACATAATGCGGATAGCAAATATTAATCAGTCCTTCAACGGGGCCCATTTTCACGCTAAGCGTGATGAGTGCCATTGATTCTGATGGTGATATGATTTGAGCAAATTGGGAATTTGTCTCAATATTATCAAGCCTTGGACTGAGTTCAATAATATTGCTCCACGGTTCCACTAATAAATTAATAAATTTAACAATAATATTTCTTACCAGAGTCATCTCAATTTCAGTAAGACTTCTCTTTTCTATATTTACATTATCAATATTTCCACCTAATATTCTCTCAATCATCGCAAAAGCAATATCTGATGAAAAATCGAGTATAATCTCTCCTTCCAAAGGTGAAAAATCAATAATACCCAGTATCGCTGGATTGGATATTGCATTGATAAATTCACTAAATATTAAACTCTCTGAATTCAATACTTCTATTTCAATAATGGTTCTTAAATAACCAGATAAAAAGTTGTTTAAGAGCCTTCCAAAATTTTCATGTATTACTTCCAAAGTTTTTAGATGTTCTTTACCAAATTTATCTGGTCTAAGAAAGTCATAACTTCGAACTTTCTTTTCTTCTTTTTTTTCTTCTATATCACTTACTTTAATCTCTCCTGAATCCAAAGCAGAAAGTAGATCATCTATTTCGCTTTGACTCATTACCTCAGTCATTCAATCACCACCTTTCATTATTGTGTTATAAATTGTGGAAATAGAATTTTAGTGATATTTGTTTCATCTGTACCCAAATATTCAATAATTCCTTCTTTTATTTCTTCTTTTACTCTTTCTTTGCCGTTCTTTCTATTAATAGTTTCTAGCGTTTTATCTCTAAAATATCCATTAACGAAATCTTGAATTTCATCTTTTTTCAGTTCTAATTCACTAGCATAATCAGGATTTGTATACATAATAGTCATTTGTAATTTAAGTATTTTATAACTATTTTCTTCATCACCTACTGGGATATTGGTATACATCTCAGGAAGTTTAAAAGCTATTTCTGGAAGTGGTTCAGGTTCTTTTTCCTCATCTCCACTAAGAACAAATACATAAACCAATATGCCTGTAACAACTAGTACTAAAACGGCTATAATAATGATTATAAGTTTCTTATTTTTCATATGCTACCTATTCTTTCTCATCCTTTACATTCTCATCTATATTTATATTTTCAACAATTATTTCAACCCGTCTATTTAACGATCTACCTTCTTTTGTATTATTATCTCCAATAGGCTTCATATCAGCATATCCAGATATTGAAAGCCTATTTTCACTCATACCTAAAGTATCTCTAAAATAACGTAAAACGCTTGTTGCTCTTCCTGCTGAAAGTTCCCAGTTAGAAGGAAACCGAACGGTTTTTATAGGAACATTATCTGTATGTCCTTCTATTTTTATATCAGAACCTTTAAACATCTCACCATTTAAAACTTCACCAATCGTTTTTAGAATCCCTAAAGAAGCTTCTTTAATATCCGCATCTCCAGGATCAAATAACACACTGTCTTTCAGTCTGATAAGAAGTCGATTATCTTCTAATTTAAATTCAACAAGATCTTCTACTTTCTTTCCTTCTACTTCTTCACTGAGTTTTTCCATCATTTCCTGAAGCGTCTCTTTAATCTTCTGTATCTTTTCAACATCAACTGTCTCAGGAGATTTTGAATTTTCTGGATTCCCATCAAATACAAGTGGTGACTCTGAAAGGGTTTTTCCCCCTTCAAGTACACCCGCAGAACCCTGAAAAGACTGCATAACAGCATCAAATTTTTGAGCATCTATTTCAGAAAATGCAAATAAAAGAACAAAGAAGCACATCAAAAGTGTAACAAGGTCCCCATAGGTAGTCATCCATTCAGGCGCTCCACCTTTACATTCTTCTGGTTTTTTATCCATCTTTTTCACCTTCTTCAGGAGTTCCAATAGCACCTCTAACACTTGGTGATAAGAATGCTTTTAATTTTTGCTCTATTATCCTTGGGTTTTCCCCAGCTTGTATTGATAAAAGTCCTTCTATCATCACTTGTTTTACTAAAAATTCTTCATCTGACTTTATCTTAAGTTTACCTGCAATAGGTATAAATATCAAGTTTGCAAATAACGAACCATAAAATGTTGTTAAAAGGGCAACAGCCATCGATGGTCCGATTGAACTAGGATCGGATAAGTTTTGAAGCATGGCAACCAGACCAACAAGCGTACCAATCATACCAAAGGCTGGCATTAATGCACCTAATGCTTCAAAAATACCTCTACCTCTTGAATGTCTATCCGTCATATTAGAAAGTTCTGTTTCAAGGATTGCTTTTACCATTTCTGGATCTGTTCCATCGACAATAAGCATAACTCCTTTTTTTAAAAAATCATCATTCACTTGATCCACTGCTTCTTCCAGTGCTAAAAGTCCTTCACGTCTTGCAATATTAGCAAGTTCTATTACTTTATCAATAATTTGACCTGTATTAAATTCAGGATTCTTAAGTGCTTTCGAAAATATTTTTCCTATTCCAAGCATATCTCCTAGTGGATACTGTACGAAAGTAGCGGCAATACCACCCCCGATAACGATAACGATTGATCCGACATCAATAAACGAACTCATCGGTGATCCACCCGCTAATATACCATATAATACAAGTGCAAAACCACCTAGAATACCAGCAATTAAACCTATATCCATTATTTATCTCCCTTATAATTTGCAAATATATTTCTTCTAAATTCTGTTATCTGACTTATTAATTCTTCTACGCTTTCTTTCACGACTAGCTTTTTTTCTGTATTTAAAGTTATTACGGTATCTGGCGTTTCTTCCATAAACTCAATAAGATCTTCATTTACATAAAATTCAGTCCCATTTAACCTTGTTACTTTAATCATACTACTCCCTTTTAAACATCAGAAACAGTAGTTACCAAAAGGCAACTACTATTTATTATCTTTTAAGATTAACTAATTCTTCAAGAAGTTGATCTGATGTTGTAATCACTCTTGAATTCGCTTGGAAACCTCTTTGAGTTGTGATCATATCTGTAAATTCTTTGGATAAATCGACATTACTCATCTCTAAAGCACCAGGTGTTAAGGAACCAAAACTACCTGTTCCAGGAACACCAAATTTAGGACTTCCTGAGTTCGCTGTATCTGTAAATAAGTTTCCACCTATTTTCATTAATCCAGGAGGATTATCAAAATAAGCTAGTCCTATTGAAGATAGTACCTTTCTCTCTCCATTTGAGAATATTCCATATACATCACCTGTTGATGATATTGAAAAAGATGTTAATGAACCAGCTGAATTACCATCAAGGGCAACCGCTTTCATATCTGATGTTTTTTCATAATGCGTCAATTTTTTGAACATCTTATTATCAATTGGAATATTAATATCTTTACTACCTGGTGATTGAATTGTTAAGTTAGTTGCTGCAAGAGCTGTAGCACTCTGTACATTACCTGCTGCATCTAATTGAACATTATTCACTAAACCTAAGAATTCACCATTTTCATCAAATTGTGCATAAACAACCGCATTTGGCGCAGCTGGAGGAACAAGCGCTCCTCTTGGCGTTAAATCACTACCTATATTAGCACCGCCTGAACTAATTTGTACGGCTCTAAATGATGAATTACCTGTAGCTGGAGCAATAGCCGTTCCAGGTACATTTGTAAGTTTTTCACCAAAATCAAGTGTTACAACATTTTTCTTACCTACTGAATCATATACATCCATTGTTGTAGTATAAATTGGTTCAGCTGGAAGCTTATCCAACGCTTCTGGTGGATAACTAAAATTTAAGTTTCCTGTTATTTCACCTAAAGTAGAAGTTGTAGCACCTTTTACCTCTGATTTATTTATTCTTACAGGATTTCCTTCGCTATCAAGCACTTTAAAACCTGCTGGGTTCACTAAATAACCCAGTTTATCTAATACGAAGTTTCCTGCTCTTGTATAAAATTTATTTGTACCAGTAGCATCTGCTGATACAACAAAGAACCCATCTCCCTCTATCATAATATCTGTAGGATTATCCGTTCTTTGAGTAGAACCTGGTGTATGCTGTACTGTTACCGAAGAAACAGATGTTCCAAGTCCGATTTGTAAAGGGTTTGTTCCCCCTCTACCTTCCTGAGGAGCACCTGCTCCTTTAGAAGTTTGATACATTACCTCTGCAAAATTAACCTTTGATGCTTTAAAACCAACTGTATTAACATTTGCAATATTATTTCCTATTACGTCCATTCTCACCTGGTGTGCTTGTAATCCTGATACACCAGAGAACATTGATCTCATCATATTGACCTCC